>Ga0307513_10000723_pt1 | contig 47389 bp, 57 predicted proteins | sample 15_EM_MG_FD_202174 | JGI IMG/M metagenome (GOLD analysis project Ga0307513, IMG submission 202174) | Populus trichocarpa ectomycorrhiza microbial communities from riparian zone in the Pacific Northwest, United States - 15_EM | ecosystem: Host-associated > Plants > Roots > Unclassified | place...
CCGTGAACAACTTGTAAATAATATTACAACAATTGACCAAATAATTTACTCCAACTGTGATACAGACCCTAGTCCCTAGTCCCCCCGCTCCAGCTCCCGCATGTACAGCCCAGCCATCGCGTTCTGGATCCGCAGCGACAGCGAGTCCAGCAGCAGCATCAGCTCGTCATCTGTCGCCCCCTCTCGGATCGTCGGCATCAGCAACTCCGGGTTGGCCAGCAAGTACACCGACGGCGACGGTGCCCCCTCCTCTTCCTTTTCCATCATCATCATTGGTCCTCCGCTCTTGCTTCCAGTACTCACCGGCCGTCCAATCACCTCTCCTCCCTCTCCTTCTGCCTCTCCCACCGTTCTAGGTCCCTCCCGAGTTGTCGCAGCTGCCGCTGCCTCTACCGCTGCCGCTGCCGCTGCCTCCGCCGCCAGCGCAGCAGCCAAAGTCGTTGTCGCACCTGACGCCTTTCTCGAAAGCGCACTTTTGAACACTCGCCCGCTCGTCAGCGTCTCGAGTCGGATGCACAACATCGCAAGCTCTTTCATCTGCGTGATACTAAACGGCACGCGCGAGCTTGCGTCTGCCGTCGCCTTGGACATCTCAGCTCCTTCGTCCCCGCGCAGGTGCAGCCGCCCCGCGAGCTCAGGCGGCCAGATGAGTGAAAGCGGCTCCGGGGCTTCGATCCCCTTGAGTTTGTGCTCGCCCATGGGGGTAAGTAACAACCCGATCCGACGAATGGCCTCCACGTGATTTTGCTCCCGTCGCTTCCCTGGGTCTTCCAGCTCTGAATCCTTCGGAGGCGTGGGTGGCGGCTGTGTCTCATCCATCGCAAAGTGCTTCTTCAATCCCTGAATAACGTCGTTACTAATCATAATCTGTCCCCCCTGAGCACTCCCACTAATTCGGGCTGCACGATTCACTACAGGTCCGAGGTAGTCCATTCGATGGGTCACAACATCAGGTTCGCAGAGCGGAGAACCCCAGTGGATGCCCATTCGAACCGAGAGCCCTCGCGCGAGCAGTTTTCCGTCGGGTCCATATATCTCCCTCCCGTCTTGTGACTCGAGGATTTCCAGCGGCCACTCGAGTTTGAGCAATTGCAATTGCACGGTAAAGCACCACAATAGGGCTGACGTTACGGTCGGGAACGAACACATAAACGCATCACCCTCAGTCTTGACTAAGTACCCTCCGATGGTCATGAGCTGCCTCATCAACATTTCATTGTGAAGACGCATCGCCGTAGACATGCCCGCATTCTTCTCCCAGAGGGCAGTCGAGTTTCGGATATCAGTGAACACCAGAGCCACAGCCCCCACAGGTGCATCGACTTCTCCAGGTAAACGTGCCAGCAGCTTGTTGGCCCCAGGTTCACCCCGTCGTCGGACGTAGTACGCATCGTCCATGTCGTCTTCTATCTTCCTCTTCATCGCCTTCTGGGGTGCGAAGAGATCCGCCAAACGCAGCACCATGACCACGACAGACTCCGTCGCCCCGTACCCCATCGCGCAGTCCCTCAGTTTCTGTGCTGCGATCATGGGATCGCCAATATCATTGACGATGTCGACTGCATTCTGGTACGGTACGTAGTCCCATAGGTAGCGGTTGCCGAGGATAATATAGTTGTCGTCGCTTGTCAACTCCTCTTCGAAGACGTCTGGTCGCGCGATGACTACAGGCGCGAGATGGAACATGCCAAACGAGCGGGAGACATCGACCTCCTCCCCCAGCAGGCCCTTGCTCGACACCCAGCCCTCCGCCTCCCGGATCCGATCGAGCTCGCTCTGGTTATTTGGATCGTGCCTCTTCGACAGCAAATGCGGCGCCCCCCGCCGGGAAAGGACGGCGAGTGAGTTACCAACGTTGGCGACGTAGAGTGTCTTCTCCGACATGTACAGAACCACCGCAGATGACCCCGCCTGGAGAGATTGCCAGTCCGTCCATGAACTACCTGGGTTCGTCGCGACGCTAACATGAGACATCTTTCTCCCGTATCCCGAGTAGGACGAGTTACCCAGGTACTTCCAAATCTGCCCGTTGAGAGACAAAAACGCCCGGCGGAGCGCCTGCACGGGACCTTCGTCCAGCTCTGGCCGTAGCGCATTGAGCTGGATAATCAACTCGTGGGTGAAACTCTCGTGGATGAACTTGGACAGTTTGGCACTGTTGTGAGAGATCTCTGGTCGCCCAAAAATCCCCACTAAACATTCGTTCTCCCTGAAGCGGAAGTTGGGTGTGACCAGATCGAACATACTGAGAGTTCCATCGCGCTTGATACTGTCGGCGATTCCATAGCTCATCCCGTTCACTTCTGAGCCAGACGTGCGGACACGTCGTTCGTCGGTTTCGTCGGGCACGTTGGCCGTAAAACCGGTGGTCACGTCCATGATTCCGAGGAGTTTGAGGTGCTTCAGCCCGTTGAACTCGTGCAAATTGGCTTCCTCGTGACGTCCATGGCCTTGTTTGAAGTCAGGTCGAATCTCGAGTCGCTTGTTGCCCGAAAGGTTGAGGAACTGCAAGTTGCCGTTGAAGTTCCTACATCAAGAGCTGAGCCTCATTCTACAGTACACAAGACCAGCACCAAACTCACCAGTTCCAATCAAACTCCCAATTGTTGATGTTATATCGCAGCTGGTTGCTCCCGACGTCCAACAATTGCAGGCTCTTGACTTTATTGAGTTCAGATGGCAACGTCTGAAGCTTATTACAGTTCAAATACAAGGTGTGTAACTTGGTTAACTTCTGCAGGTCGTCGGGCGGCAACGCGGACAGCTTGTTGCCGCTCAGGTACAACTCTTCGAGTTGGGTGAGACGATTGAGGAAGAACGTGGGCAGATCTTGAATGTCGTTGAATGAGAGGTTGAGAATACGGAGGAACTTGAAGACAGATATGGGATGGATACAGTCGTCCTTGAGCACGTTGTCGCTAAGGTATAATTTAGTGAGCGAGTGAGCGAGCGGGGGAAGTTGGCGCCCCATTCGAGTCGGCAGCTTGACTCCAGTTGATGCTCCAGGAGAGGGCGTGGTGGATGGTGCAGCAGACGGTCTTCGGTCGCCATCGTCCACTCCGTTGATACCATCGACAGACAGGTTATGCGACTGCGTGGTCGGTGGGTCGTACCAAAACCGAATGACATTCGACGTCGCGTTGAGTGTCTCCAGCGATTTGCACTGCCAGAGACTCAAGGGCAGCTCCTGCAAATTATTGCTATGCACATCGAGCACCCTGAGATTCTCGAGCATGCCAATGTCCTCAGGTAGTCCGTCGAGCATGTTGTTTGAGCAAGTGAACACCTGTAGTGCCTTGATCGCACAGAGCGACTTTGGTAATGATCGGAAGTGGTTATGGTCCAATTTGAGAGTTGTAAGAGCGGTGAGGTACGAAAGCGGGGCCTCATCGAGAGTGGAGAGCTTTGCATACGAAAGATCGAGCTTGAGGAGACCGATAGTAGAGTCGACAGGATTAGGCACGACATGCAACCGAGTGATGTGATTGTGCGACAGTGAGAGTTCTTGCAGGAAAGGGTTGATGCGGAGGTCCACTACCTGGATGGCATTATGGGTTGCCGAGAGTTCCTTGAGACGAGAAAAAGAGGACGTTATTGATACATCACTGATGGGGTTGCGACTAATGTCTAGATGTTCGAGAAGGGTGAGCTGAGTCAGCTCGGTGGGTAGTGCGGTGAGTTGGTTGCAGATGAAGATCAATCGCTGCAGATTCGTGATACGGCCAATAGCGGGGGGTAGTGTGCGGATCTCATTGTAAGAGACATCAAGGTCCATCAGGGAGGGTATTTGGAACAGGACACTAGGCATGTCCTTGAACTTGTTACTCGACACATTCAAATACTTGAGGTTGTCCATTCGAGAAAAGTACTCCGGTAGGCGAGAGAGGCGATTGTTCTGCATCTTGAGACTGCGTAGCTCCAATAACTGATCGAGCGCAGCCTCTGCCAATGTCTCATTTGTGATGCGATTGCTTGAGATATCAAGCCGGTGGATATGACCCTGGAGTATGGCGGGTGGTATCCGTTTCATACCCACACCGGCAAGCTTCAACTCGCGAAGGCTCTCACATAATTGAATGAAGTCGAGTGGGATCTCGATGCCAACGTTTCGTGAAAGAGCGAGAGTGACGATATCAGGTGCGTGCTTGTAGAGGGCGATTGGAATCTTGGTGAGGTTCTGATAGGTGAGGTCGATAAACTCGGCCTTGTTGACCGTTCGGACGGAATCGTCTCGCTGAAATATATGAATAAGTAGACGTGTGAGTATTCGTGTGGAAGGTGCCCACCTCCGGTCGATAGTTGGCTTCCCGAATCGTCAAACGGTAGATCTGGCCCAAATCCTCTGTTACCGCATTCGGTATTTGCTCGTCGTCGTAGCCATACGCTAAGAGACGCTTTCGGAGCAGTGGAACGATCTTCTCAGACATGCCCATCGTCCGTTCTAGATGGGGCGTCTAAGCATTCGACAGTGACGGAGCGCGTTCAGACTCACCTCGACCTCGATCACGAATCCAAAGACGATAATTACTGAAGTTTCCAATATCCTTGAGTGCGCCTTTACCGCTAGCTACGAAACGATGCTTGGCGCTCTCGAAAGAGGAGGCGTACGATAGCTTGACGAACAACGGATCGCCCCCCATCAATATTCGAGTCTTGTACTCTGCCACGATGTGCGACGGTGAACGTATCGGCGCGCCCCGCGCGACTTCGTGGGGCATTTTATGATGCTCCTGGATGCTGCAATCCTCCATCACGTCCTGAAGCGACTCGTGGTCGCCAATGCTGCTCAATTCGGCAAGATCGTGTGCGTCTTCTCGCTCTACGGCCCAACTTTCTGGTGGCTGCCATGGTGCCGTGTTTGGAGGTGCGGACTCGTTAGGGGCAGAGGGAGGCGGTTGCGCAGGAAGGGGCTTGTTGATCCCATTCAGTTGAGCTTTACCCGTCGTCGGGGGTGAGCTCAGGTTGAGGGGTTCAGGCCGGTTTTTTCTTGTTGCGCTTGTGGGACTTCCAGCGAACGGGTTTGTGAACTGTGTGGATCCGTTTAAGGAAGGTTCACCCCAGTGTCGGAACATGTCGCTAGGAGGAACGTCTTCGATTGGACTTGTTGTTATCGACCTCCCCTCACCACTTGCGAAGCTGGGACGGCTGGGGATAGTGTTTGCGACGACACCGGCTAGGTTTTCCATGTCAGTATCGAGGCGAATCTCTTCCTCGGAGCCCCGTGTATGTGTTTGCGAGCCTTGCTTTCTCGAGACCAATCTAGGGAATTTGGTTCGGGAGGGGCGAGTGTGGCTCGGAGATAGCGTGAGCGGTGGTAATCTGTTGCTCCCAGATGGAAGTGCAGGTACAGGTGGCGGTGCTTCGTCTAGATTTGGGAGTGTGAGTGGGAGAGAAACGACAGGGGCGTATATACTAGGAGGTCGCACCTGAGAGAGGTGGATCTTTCATGCGAGGCTGGCTGACTTTGCGTTTGAGTGCTTTGAATAAGCTCATCTTGGTGTCGTCTGAGGGTAGTGTGGAAATTGAAGAGCCAGCGTCGATGTTCGATTCGCTCGTTCGGCCTAGGCGTGCTCTACTGGCGGGCTGGTGGAGCTTGGGCTTCATGAAAGAAAATGAGGAACCTTTGAATATTGCTCCCTTGGAGTGAGAAGGTGGAAGGGCCTGGGCGGGACGAGTAAGCTGAGAGTGTGAGATCTGGGGAGGATGAAACTGCGGGCCTACGCGTTCAGGAATAACATCATTGAATTGCTCGCTAAGCCAGGGTGCGATGTTTGGGTCTACGGGCCGAGAGTCTTGTTGAACAGCGAAATAAGCGGGGGCGTTGGGCGAGACGGTGAGCGCGGTGGGGTCGTTTGAGAAGAAATGTGTGTCCCAGGATTGATCCTCATCGTTCTTAGGAGCATGCGAAAGCTCCATCGCAGAGGCCATGGACCATGGACCAATGGTGCAGGTAGTTGAATTCCGAGTGTGCGGGTGCTTTGTCTACCACCTCGGAAATGTCTCTTGGGGAAGTTATTTCCAGCACCGTCAATATCAATATCATCATTATTCATCCTAGATAAGCACTCTTGTTGATCGACATATCCGGACAACTCTCGTTTTCGATCGCCTTCTGGGCCTCGGAGCAGAAGATACGGCATACAACCTTCACGTTGTGCGCAGCAGCTGAGCAGAGCAGCAGGGCAGCGCGCCAATGCCAGAACGCCAATGCCAAATGCCAACAATATCACCAGCCGCCCACACATCCGACAGCGGGCGGTCGAACGCGGCCTTCTATGTGAATGACTATGTCCATTATCCCATCGGAAAGCGAGCAACCTGTCCATGACGACTCATCCACGCTTGTGACTCCTCCCCGTCCAGCCCCGCCCTCTCCGCGGTCCTCCCATCAATCAACCGTGCTAGCAACCTGCTCACCGTCATGGAACATCACATGGACACCCCAGTTGCCCCAGTTGCCGCAGGCGTTCCACCGCCGATCACTCCGGTCCCTATGAGCTTCCCTGCGCTGCTGGTCAACTCAAAAAGCCGCGTGGCACAACTTCGAACTGGGAAGGAAGTAAGAGCCCCTATTATGACAGTAGGAATTACTGGGAAAGGCCAGGGAAAACGCTGGATTCGCCGAGCAGAGAATAGTACCTCGTTCTCAGCCCTACACCCACCGTTCTTAGACTCATAGACCTTCCCAGGCACATTTGGGGACAATCCACACATTGTCAAGCCCACAAAGGGCGACTACGACTTGGCGCCCGTCCAACTCCGGGCGACCTTCCCTCGACCCCTTCCTCCTTATCTTCCTCGCGTCAGCTCTGCCCCCTCACCAGTGAGGAAGATTGATCTACCCTCTTCCCAAGCTGGCCGTTTCTCCCTTTCACTCAAGGGTGTGCGTAAGGAGCTGCGCCAGCGAGGACGGCGCGCAAATGAGCTCGTGAGGGATGTCGAGGACGTAATGACGGCGTGGCTTGACGGCACTTCGACTACTGCTGCCGCTGCTGAACAAGTTCCGCGTCCTGTTGATCGAGGGGAATACCCCTCAATCATGGAGCTGTCCCACAACCCGCTACAGCTAAAATGGAAGACTGATGACCCCTTTGCGCGGTATATCATTCACTGTGTGGCTCGCTGGCATTCGGTGGTTTCATTCAGTAAGTAGCCCCCCTTGTTCCGGATCCGCCGCAACCAAATTAAGGAACGCCCCCCCCCCACCCCCTTCTACAGGCAAAGACGTACCAACTACCAACAACGAAGCGATGGAGAGGCACACGTTCCTGCTCAGACCAAACACTCGCTATCCCGATCCACGTGCACTGCTGTTGCTCCACACGCCGACGACGACCGACGTTGACTCGCCCTCGTTTGAGACCGACTCCGATTTAGCAAGCAGCATCGGTAGCCTCCACATGGCCACGAACGCGCCTGCTATTCTCTCCAGCCCCCCCACAGTACACGAGATCGAGGCTGAGGCTGAGCACGAGCTCTCCGATCACGACGGTTATTCCTCCGAGTCATCGTTTGCCATCATAGACAAGGACGGTGAGGTCCAAGAGGAGTCCGTGGTGCAAAACAGGGCCGACCCCCCTCTCCGCTCTCTACGCACTTTGGAACGGCCGGCGTTCGCCCCTGCCTCGGGCTTCACACCACCGACACACTTACGTTCGGGTTCATCTCCGTCACGTTCCCCGGTCCGTCAGCGTCGTCCGCGCCCCACGCGCCGCGGTATGGTGGTGCCTTTCGGCACCCTTCCCACTTTCCGGCCTCCCAAAGAGACCACTACCTCATTCTGGGACTTCATCTTCGCATGAACCATCATGGGAAAAGCAAAGGAGACAGAAGACAAAGGTCCGTGTTGTAGATATCTAGCCAGGAGCACAGATAGATAGAGGCAGTTTGGTATACACGACGAGGTTACAGAGTCCGCGATAACATAGAAATTGATAGGAGCAAACACATACTGTAATCGTACTGGGTCGTGACCAGGGATGCAATTTCGTGGGGATTGATCATACAAAGTGGTCAGATATCCTTCAAATAAGGAGATTGTTTGGCGGTATCCATAGAGTGTTCGTATTGGAAGAGCACTTGTGTGAGTTTAGCCAGTGATAAGGGTGACGGCGTGATAAAGCGTTGAAGAGAGGAATCGGATGATGCTTGTGATTGCGACGAAAGCGAGGATGAAGACCATATACGTCCGGGTCTTTGAGCCTTCTCCATCTTCACGGAATGTTTGACCCCCACCACCACCGCTAAGAATCATAAAGACCAAGAGGCCCTAAAGAGTGTTAGAACTACCGAATACGGGCATCGACAAGCAGTACGCTTACATTTGTCAAAGCCCACATGAGGAGGACCTATTAAGCAGGGATCAGCGACATTTCACGATCAAACTTGGTTGTTCCTCACATTCGTTCGAATGTTCGCATGGTAATCTTTGGCATCCTGCTCCTTCTCAGCGTCGGAAATGAGACGCACGCTGCTTGCACTGAACAGCGGTTTGCGTGTGCGTAGGTTTTCTAGCGCCTCCATGTAGTGATCATCCGGCAACTCGGCCACGACTTCGATATCGACTTGCTGATGCTTATCCTGTACCACAACACCAAGATCGTTCGTGACAACATGGTCTTGCTTGGTACCCCAGGAAATCTAACCGAAGATTGTCAGGAAAGGACGGCCCATAGCATGAGAACAGCTCACATCATCAAGGTTGGCAAATGCGTAGCTGGAAGGGTGTCGTTAGAAGGACAGGAACGTAAGGGTAAGGATAGGATACACGTACATATTGAGCACGTTGATATACATTGGCGTCAAGAGTATATATTGCACGAAGCAGGTAACCAGATGGTACGGGTCAAGGGCCATCACACTCGAGGCAAAATAGACGCCGTAGGTGATAACCACCGAGAAGACCATGTTTCTGTACAGCGGGGTGTCGATGAACTCCGCTGCTCGTAAAGAGCACAGGACGGCACAAGCCATCATATAAACCGTCAGCAGCGCCAGGAGGACCGTTGCTGTCATGTACTTCCACTTCGCTCTACAGTGCAGCCCGTCAAACCCTGCCTATTGCGCTAAAAGAAAACGACGACTCACGCTTTAGGTCGGTTACCCATCGAGAACAGGAAGACGGCCATCACGACTGTCCCGTACATCGATTGTGTGGTAAGGTTGACATACTCCACGCCTTTGAGATAGAACGATGGGTCCTCAATCGACGAAGTAAGAATCACCTATTTCCACCCGTGTGAGCCCTCCATCCCACTAAACACTCTTCTACAAGGCACTTACGAAGAACAAAAAGAAATTCCCGATCGCAAACCACGCAAAGACAAGATTGATGACATTATACACCATCTCGACGGTGAGCACGCATTTTCGGCCAAAGCTATGGCCGGCATTGAGGACCTGTCGGAAGTGCGCGAGGGCGTAGACGGCAGCGAAGAAGGACCCGTTGAGCCAGCGACGGCGCTGGAGGATGAGCTCGTCCAACGTGTCCGGGACGTCGGTTTCTCCCACAGAGTTGCGCACGTATTTTAAGACCCTGCGACGTATGCCAAAGTCAGGGCGCGAGCGAGACAGTCAGAGGTATAGACAGACCAGTTTGATTTGGCTTTGGCGACCAGTTCGAAACAGAGGATCCGATCCTCAGCGAGGTCTGTGTGACCGTTGGAGCTCAAGAAAGGGGTGCACAGCAGAGGACGTACACATGTTCGATGTGAAGATGTCAGACCCAACGCCATGTATCTTTTCGCCCTTGAAATAGGATGCGAGAGGTCCTTTGCCTTTCTTATCATTGTGCAGGGCTATATACCGATAGGCGGAGAAGGCGCCGGGCTAGATGGAAGTTAGACCCTTGATCCTCCAATCATTGGTATTACTCGTACCAAGACACTGAAAGCCTGGTAAGGACTCGAAAGCATTGATAGAACTCGAAACGTACCTGATATACCCAAACATAGACTCGCAGGTCTTATCTAAGATATTACTACCCAACTCTAAGTCAGGATTCCTCTCAGAATGCGCCGAGACAGGCCGTACCTCATCTTGTACTCGAAGTTCTGGGCCGCAACGAGGGGATTAAGAAGGAACCGCCACATTGGCCCTTTGTATGCCGCAATCTCTCCGCATGCGCTAACCAAGGTACCCAACCATACATTAGCTTCCACCTCCGGAGAGGGTTGAACAAGGACGTACCCTCCTACGTTCGAGTTTCGGTCGAATGCCTTCCAGAGGTAGTACAGACTCTTTGGACTGGGCCGTGTTCCGACGTCCTGGGAGGCGAGGTCAGTGTGAGGAGTGAGAGGGCCAGTGGGGGACAGACAATCAAGACGCAGATATTCGGTACTAGAAGCGAACCGAAAGCATTGAAGAACCACCGGTGGGAGTTGATCTTCTTCTGATTTCGCTCTTTGAGGAGGAAGATGATTTGCGTCGGGACAATACCTTTATCCGGGTATCTACACCACTCGTCAATTCTACGCCACACCGGAGTTGTGATGATATGTAACCCACTTGAAGTGCAATTCAGGGTCCAACCCAAACGACGTTGTGTACTCAAACATGTGCGCCGTAACGGGTTGCCTGTTGACCTCATTCTTCATGTATTCGCCTTGATACACACCCAGCGCTGTGAGACAATCGAGTACCCGGGGATGGATCTTTTGTCGACCGTCTGCGACGATGCAGACAACCACCTATATGCCAAATTGGAGTTTAGTACCACCGTTAGAAGTGAAGACGGAGAGGGAGGACCTTCTTCCAGCTCTCTGGACCCCAGACTCTGCTCGACTTGCGTTGACAAAGATGGGAGATGTTCTTCATAATCCCATAGAGTGTACGACAGAAAAGGATTTCATTCTCCTGTCCGCAAAGTCAGGGAGAGCCGCGAGTTAGCACGTTGTAGCACGTACGTTGTACATCGTGATCACGATGAATAGCTCGGTCTGGCGACTGCTCGAGTTTTGTCGGAGACTGAACCGCTCCTTGGCAAAGTCGTCAGGATCGCAAGTCACAGCAGTGTACCTATGACAGGATAAATTATGCGTAGTAGGAGTGTAGTGCAGGGTGTCACCCACCGCGTATGGGTCATCTCCGGTTCAGGTTTGTACGGAAGGAGCAATCTCGAAGGGACTGGCAAATCAAGGACCAAATGACCCTTGGTAAGCGGAACCTTCTTCTTCGTCTTCCGTCTCCGGACCTGCTTACCCGCCGGTGCGGGCCCGTAATGCTTCGTGTTCACCTTGGGGCTCTCAAGCTCGGCGGCCCCAGGGGTCGTCGTCGTGAGCGGGACACCCACCTCAGGGTCCTTCTCCACGCGCACGTACTCCATCTCGTCGGTGGGCGATTGCGGACGCGAGTCATTCGCAGGACGGAGAAAGGGATCGGTGTGGTAGTTGATATGAGTCAGGTCCGACTGGGAGCCGTACTCTGTTTCTGGGTTGTAGGCGGATAGAACTGGGACGTTGTACACGGTCGGCGCGTAGCCTACTGAGCCCGTCGGGGTATGGGTGTGATAGGGGAAAGCAGCAGACGCCGGGCGGGAGCCATCCCATATACCAGAGACTACGGAGAGGGGGCGACCATAGGGATCCGTTTGGTACATGAAATCAGGGGAGGAATTAGGGAGATAGGTCTGCGGCTGGTAGTGCATAGTCCGGCCAGAGTGAACTGTGGGGAGGTAACCTGATTGCTGTTGGTGATGTTGTGTAGCATAGAGATGTTGATTAGCAATGTCTGCTGATTCGATTAGGAATTGTTCGTGCTCCTCGCTGTGCTTGGGGTGCTCATAACCGTCTTTTCCAGTGCCTTGCGCCGCACTATCGACCTCCATGGTCTCAGCAGACGGTACCCCCCTGCGGTGCCTAGACGATACTTGACCGACTGGACTTGGGATAGCCTGATTCGGGGAGGTGGCGGAGGGGGACGATTGTGAGGGGCGTGTGGGAGAAGTGACGGAACCAGACGCGCTGAATCGTGACTGCATACGAGATATAGCATTGTCAATGTCGTTGAATTCGAGATTGGGCAGCGCTGGGAGGCTAGGGGCGGCTGAGCGGAGTCGAGCCGCTCCGTCCCGGTTGATGGTGTAATGCCGGACGGGCGCCGCGTCGTCGTCGTCGTTGTTCACCCGCTGGTATTGCTCACTCATCGCTGGGACGCGTCAGCGGTGGTACTGTACAAGGAAATCCGGAAGGACGACGGCGCGCTAGGGCTAAGCGAGAGAACACGTGTTGCCAAACACAGCGAGAAAATCGACCTTTTCCGATTGTAAAAACAGTGGGTTATTCGAACTTGGCTTGAGAATATCTTCCTGGCGAAATTCCTCAGCTCCGCGTCGCGTCCCTCGCGTGTGGATCCACCCGGCACATGCACCTTGACATAGTGTATACGAGCATCTATTCACGCGTTTTTCTCGCGTCAGTGGGTACCAAATTTTTGTGAGATCATCACAGCATCAGTTGCCAATCAACCCTCGCCCCCAAGAATAATCGGGGATGGGAGGCTTGGGCGTCGACCATCACGGTCAACTCAACTAAGAGCAGTTGACCCAGCAGTGGTGGTCCCGAGCAATGTCTACTCAAGGATTTCTGCTTTATTATGCATGACCCGGCGAGCTGTGGGGTTGTAAAATTAACACTCATCCGCGTTTGAGCGCCTAAAGGACTACTAGGGACTAAGACCGATATTTCCCGTCTCCGTCTGCCCTTCACCACCTCCACGCTTTCGCTCTCGCTCTTAAATAAACTTGCGATGACCAGTCTCTCTTTGTTTGTTCAATTTTTGGTCCTGCTCCAACCACTGGCCATATTCAACCCGTACGTCGTGCGTGCCGACCCGAAGGTGGACCAGTGCCTCTCGCTTGGTCTAATCTCTCAGATTGCAAACTGCCTCGGCCCGTTCACGGTTGGTCACTCGTCCCTCTCTCTCAGCAACACATCTATAACTGATATTCGAGGTACCGGAGAACACGTGGACCACCGACGCAGCTTTCGTTCCTGCGCAACTTTCTTCGCAGGAACTCGTGGATTACTTGGGCGTCGTCCACTACGCTCTCAACGCTACAGAGGATGGAGTCCCATGCACCTCTGAAGTATCCCCATACACCCTCCCCGAATCACTGCGGAATTTCGTCATGCTGCGTCAGGTCGGCGATTTGTGTGTCTTGGCAGAAAGTACTCTCTTCAATGGAATTCGTTTTGACAAAGGGCTTCCGCTTATTGCTTTGCGAAGCCGCTTGACGAGCTCACGGCCACTCCATATCTCGGCAGCGCACCCAAAGGCAGACGGTCGGGTGCATCTCCAAGCCGCTGCCGTCTTCGAACATACAGGTGCAAGGACCTTCCTTGCGTCGACTCGACATCGTGCGGCGTACGCCAAGCAAGGGTGCGAAAAGCTTTTAAACGGCGCCCCCGTCGTCCCTGGCTGGGTGACCGATGCGGCCCACCATGATGTAGGTGCTTTTCATCTCATGACTGTCCATCTTAATTGAATTATCCACCCGCAAAATAGCAAGAAGTTTTCCACCAAGTAGCCCTTGCGCTCAACGGATGGCAACAAGCACACGGTGGCTGCCCCAGCGCAAGTTGCGCGTACATACAATTTCACGGAATGGCAGAAACGAGCTGCCCGGGCGACACTGGTTTCATCTCAGCTGGTATTGGTGCGTCGGGCCTATTACTCTCATAATCAATCGAGTCCCCACACGACTCATGCATAAATCAACGCAGCATCTACGACTTGGTACGCCGACAGCCCTGCAGCAGAGCGTGCGAACCGATTTACACAAACCTTGAGGACTGTCGCGTCTGGTGCTGGCCTCGGTTGGACGTTCAACACGCCCGGGACCTCCAATTGTACCCTCACGGCGACGACGAACCTCCTGGCGCGGGTGCTGAACGGTGTGCCGGTTGGCCAGGAATGCGACCACATAGGGACGACGACGCTCGCGAGCGGGAGCTTCCTTTCTGTTGAGCAAAAGGGGTCGGCGCGCGAGGCCGAATGGGACGAAGTAATCTGGGCACGAGCAGTTCGGGAGATGTTTACGCCGGCCTGCGGGGGTGGACACAAGCTGGACGGAGATGCCGTGGGATGCGTTCCCATATCCGTATCTCGGTGAGAGGTGGTCCATATGGGAGGTTCGGCGGTCGGCGGTGCCCGCCGTGGTGGTAGTGAGGTGCCGGACAGTTGACAGGACATTTGAGCACATTTGAGATTTGAGAATACTTAGTTGTCGATAAGTGATTGATGGACAGCCTTGCGCTTCCTTTCCTACTCCCTCTTCTATCCCAGCCCCAACTTGTCCTCCACCTCAGCTCCAGTGGCATCCATCGTGCGCTGCAATAGCTAGCCCACCTAACTAGTTTCTGTTCCTGCGGCTGTAACTGTCAGCCCTTGGCCATCTTACAAATCGCACCTCGTCGGTCTCAGTCCAGCTTTTCTCCGTCTACCTCCACACCCTTTTCTGTCGTATAAACATGGGCTGCGCGCAATCCAACGGCTACGATGACGAGGCAAAAGCCCGTAAGTAGTCGTCTTCCAAGTAAATACCGGCCCAGCGGCTGATTGCACTGTGGGGATCCTTACAGGCAATGACGAGATTGAGAGCCAGCTGAAGCGGGACCGTATGCTAGCAAAGAATGAGATCAAAATGCTTCTGCTCGGTGCTGGTGAATCGGGCAAGGTCCGTGCTCTCGGTTCCCCAACTTGACTGCGACACCAGCAAAAATGGAACTGACCCTGAGTTTCTTGATCAGTCGACCGTTCTAAAGCAAATGAAGCTCATCCACCACGGTGGTTACAACGAAGCGGAGCGGGATTCTTACAAGGAGATTATATTCTCCAACACAGTTCAGAGCATGCGGGCCATCCTCGAGGCCATGCCCGCACTGGACATCTACCTCTCCCCCCAAAGTGATGCACGTCGAACTGTCATTCTGTCTCTCCCAGTCCAAATTGAAGGTGATACTATGCCCCGCGACGTCGCAGATGCGATCCGTGGGCTCTGGCGGGACCCTGGCGTGCGAGAGGCCGTCCGCCGTGCCCGCGAATTCCAACTCAACGACTCCGCGACCTAGTACGTACTCTATCTTCCCAACCTTGTCTTGTTGGGAGGCTGGAGGGCCTACCCAACGGCGTCCACAAGCGCCCGGGGGTTGTCGGAACATGACTAACGGCATCATCACAGCTACTTCAACTCGATTGACCGCATGGCCAGCCCCGGGTATCTGCCCACCGACCAGGACATCCTCCGCTCGCGTGTCAAGACGACTGGCATTACCGAGACGACCTTCCGTGTTGGTGAGCTCACCTACCGCCTGTTTGATGTCGGCGGTCAGCGATCGGAGCGAAAAAAGTGGATCCATTGCTTCGAGAACGTCACTGCATTGGTCTTCTTGGTTGCTCTGAGCGAGTACGATCAGATGCTCTACGAGGACGAGAGCGTCAACCGCATGCAGGAAGCGCTCACCCTCTTCGATTCAATCTGCAACTCTCGGTGGTTCGTGAAGACCTCTATAGTACGTTGTTTACTCCCTCCTTCGTATGTTCTCCTCTCACCTTCCCACCAGATCCTGTTCTTGAACAAGATTGATCTATTTGCCGAAAAGCTTTCCTATTCGAGATTGGGAGACTATTTCCCCGACTTTCCTGGTGGCGACAATTACGATCTCGCATGCGACTATCTCTTGCACCGTTTCGTCTCGCTCAACCAGTCGGCAGCGTCGAAACAAATCTACGCACATTACACTTGCGCAACCGACACACAACAGATTAAGTGTACGCACGTTTCCATTTAACTCTTGTCCAATTATTGACTGTCTCTTTACACCAGTCGTATTAAGCGCGATCCAGGATATCCTCCTACAACTGCATCTACGCGAATGCGGTTTGCTCTGATCACATCTACGCTACCGATACAGTCTCACCGTTTCGTCGCTGGAGGAGGATTCGGCACAAACCGTTCCATAACCTGTCACCTCCTATCTCTCAGCTCTTGTCATTCCCTTTACGACACCCGCTCATGTCAGTCACTCATTTCCCTACCCCCGCATGACCGGTCTTGTGTCTTCCATTCGGATCTTCGTTGCGTCTCTCGTAAAGTATATACCCTACCATACTCTCTGATTCTGATCTCGGTCTCTATGTTCTTGTTCGAATCTCCTCTTCCACTCCACGACGGCTGCTACTTCAGCGCCTTACGTTTCCCGCCAACAGACCCCCTATGATATTTGTATTTGTTGCCAATGGCTGCTGTGGCAATGCGAAATGATACACTATCCCAACGACTCGGCGTGTAAGCGTGAAAACCGCAGCCTTGTCAGGAAAGCCGTCGAAGCGGCCGGTGTGCGGGAGATAAGACGGTGTTCTCCAGGCATGAGAAAGATGAGTGTAGATATATCATACATGGCACCACAGCCCCTTCCGATCTGGTCGGACACTATTGTATCTCTAGGGTTCACCCCAAGTAGACCATCGCTATCATCTTCCGATCTGGTCGGACACTATCGTATCTCTAGGGTTCACCCCAAGTAGACCATCGCTATCATCTTGTGTGAGGATTTTGACTCCTGAATTGAATAGAAGGGAACATGAGTACGCACCTCAGTCCTCCAATCTCCGTCATCATGATAGACTATGTTTGGAGGAGGGGTCGTTGACCATTCAATACGAACGCCCTCTTCCAAAACCGTCGGGACAGTCTTCGGAATTTTACTGTATTCATTTGCACTGTACGCGACGCTGTAAATGCACCCGTAAGCGCTGACTCAAGGCGGCTATCCAAGGCACGACTTACTTTGCACGGGGAACCAGCATGAACCTCCCATGCTTCTGCGTCCAGAAGTCGACGGCCAGGAGGAATCGCTCAGATACTATAGATGTAACGAGCTTCCCCCAGTGTTTGGTTCCCGTCCGCTTCACGGGGTAGGCGAATCGGAACCGATGCTCTGGGTCCGATGGCCAGGTGAAGTAGGATGAGGTTGCAATGACGAGTGGTGACCAGCAGGAAAATACCTGGGTCGGGAGGTCCGCCTCGAATCGCGCCTTCGTCTCCTCATCTCCTGGTTCGGTAAACGGCACCAGCGTACCCTTGGACTCGCCCCTCATCTGCTTGGAGGTGTAAGGAGCATAACCATTCAGACTCCGCACGTTCCATTCCTCCAGCATGCGTCCATTGTCCCAACCGACCGCACAGGAAACAGCGGCCTCGCGCTGCTTGTGCTCGAGCATGAGCTCGAGGACGTCAGACAAACACCAGACACCCGGTGTATCCATGAAGAGCACTGTGTTAAAGCTCGCTTTGTGCAGTGCGCCAAGTTGCTCGATGAGATGGTTCCGGATTCCAACGAGGGCGGGGATGCGCTGTGTCGAAGCGACGCTCGTCCACTTCCTTTGTTTTGAGTGGATACGTTGGAACGTCTCTGAGGGACCGTGCGATGCAATGTCATATGACATTTCGAAGTGATCGAGGACCTTTGCTAATAGCGTCATCGCTGCACCCACTTTGGAATCATCAAACCCAGCTTGGGTGACGGCTACGTGAATGTTTTTGGTGCCCACGAATCGAACAAGTTCTGGCATCAGGCGAAGCAGGGAGTAAAGGGAGGTATATTGACGGCGAAGAATAGACTTGTCGCTTTCTCCGGTATCGACGAGAATGTGCTCTGGCGTAACTAGAATGTTGAGGAGTAATCGGACGTCGGTGGAATTCGCTTCTATAGTCGCGTACCGTTTCTGCTGCGTTTCAGTGAGATTCCCACACGCAGGAGGGCTAACACCTCGGAAGAGTGTGTCAACAGCATCGAGGATAAGCTCTAGAGTCGGTGGACTGGGTTGTTCAAAAGCGGGTTCTGTTTCCTCTGTTGTGTTCAGTTGAACGACCACTTGATGTGGTGGAGGTGAACCCACAGATGACCCATTGATAGGTGCCCGTTGGATTAAGAACTCCGGACTTGGTGGATATAATGTCGTCAGGAGCCGTGAGGCCTCCGAGGTCATGAAGGACGGAACCGGAACAACATCGAAGAAGGCGCCGAGCAACCAGGCTGTTATGAGGCCACCTAGAACAGTGACCCATAGCAGAAGAGGGTGTCGCCGTTTGACTGGGGCTTGCGCCATAAGTCAGATTGTGAGGCTTGTTCAGAATCACGGAGGGGTGCAATGGGTCCCAGGCACGAGTGAACTAACAAGTAATCGACGAACAAAAACTAAGTGGATAAGGAGAAACGTATTTGGGGTACTTGGTACTCCAGATGTTCCTAAGGCGAACAGGTCAGTCCCCGACCACAGACCACGCGCTAGTTAGACGAGCATACACTCACCCAGTATCACAAAGTCGGTACAACCTTAGGAAGGGTGAACGAAGATCTCGGGGCGGTAATTTAGACAGTTTGCGACGGTGGGTGGAGAGTGAGTAACCTCGATAAGCCTTTTGAAGGTTGGCCTTTCAACTATCCGCATATGACCAAGGTTTCGATTGGAAGAGTTCTAAATATATCATTAGTTTATGGGTGTTTGCAATATGCTAAAAGGAGGTTTCCTACGACATAAATTCTCAGAGCCTCCTCTGTCTTGATCCCCGCAGGCCCGGTAGAAATCCCTCGCTCTTCGTACTTAACTTGCATAAAACTGACGCCTATCAATAACTTCATCCTTTAGCCGAGTCTGACCTTCATACGCTTCTCTTCTACCAACTACAAAATTCGCAAGGCTCCACCATAATAACAAGTACATTCCTATCACTTGGGAAAATCGCTAGAAATAAAGTGCAAGACGTCAAACCCTGCTCCATACGCGCGCTCCCAATTGAAGTCGCTCCTCTGGTTCTCGTAACCCATTGCATGGATAAGCCGACCCGGATCACCAGAAATGGTAGGCTTGGCTCCTTCTCTCGTCTTGGATGTTGCACCTTGCCCCCAGATCAGGGTCTCATCAGCATTGAGGAAAGTTCCAATATGCCGGAAAGTCAGTGATATCCTAGCCCCGTCATGTGCTGTTTCAGCTGGACTCTTCTTCATCGGGTGTCTCTTGTCTTGACTGATACCGTGAACCCAGTGCTTATTGGTCTCCAAACCTGAGAATTGTCAGCCCGTGGTCAGGTCTATCACGACCTGTCCGCTTACCTAGTACGAACATGGAATTGTGCGGAAGTGGGACTACAGCCTTTTCACGGCCCTCTTGGTCTGCAAGCTCAGCACGCATCCGAGTTGTGACAGGGGCTCCAGAGGTGGAATTCGTTCGGGGGGGCGGACGAACACTTGGATCCCTCTTGCGTCTCAGAACCATCTGGCGCTGAGCACCAACGCTCACGTTCACGATGTTGGTTCCTCGAACAATATCAAGGGTCTTATCAGAGTGTTCGCTAATGTAGTCGGAGCCGGTTCGGTAACACTGAACGAGGACATGGTTGACCGGGTGTCCTAGAACTCGTTCGACGTGCTGACGAATAATTGCGATCGTCGGTGTCCAGCTCCGTAGCGGAGGAGAGTTATCAGCGGGGTGTCTGTAAATCGGGAAGCTAAACGATTCACGTTCAGTCAACCATCCTTTCAATATTACGTCGGTACGATCGCACCTTCCATCGCTGGCAACCTCCCCTTGGACGGCAACTAGACGAGGCACGGCTCCACCTTTAGTCAATGTCAATGATTGCTCCATTGACTTTCAATGTGACTCGCCTTGGTGATACATACGCTGCCAGTCGACTTCCTGTCGCAAACTATCAAAGGCATCCTTGGCAATATCAGGTGGTAACATATTCTCAACCAGATAGGTATCCCCTTGACCATACTTAGGCGATTCAAGTGTGAGAGGTGGCTTTATCAGTTGCAAGGCAGCCGGTGCTTGTATGGTGGACGGCGATGGGAGAGTGATGGGAGCAAGAGCCAAAACTTCTGAAGTATCCACCACTGCAATATCCTCCTTTATAAGTGCCTCTATTCCATGTAGGTGACTCGACTCTTTGCGCCACCCAACGGCATCTTTCACAAAATGAGTAGTAAAATTGGGACACTTCCTCGATGCCCAGAGGGCAGAGGCTAGTACGCAAATGTTAGAGACAACGCCGCCCAGATAGATGTGAGAGACTCCTTGCGAGCTCAAGTGCTCCTCTAACGCGGTTTCTTTGAATGACGAATACCAGTGCTTGAGGAAGGAAGCGTCTTCTTTCCGAAAGAGCTTGGAGACACTGGGAGACAGCTGGGCACCAAATAGGCCCTTCTGGCAACAGGCTTTCTTGCCAATGTGAGTTCCATCGACCAACCAAGACCGATCAACATCCGCGCCTCCAATTTCGTCGTTGCCACTGGGAAAGAGAGGCGCCCCCGATCTAACAGTGGCGTATTCTGAACGAATCCAGATGATCTGACCTCCTGCACTACGGAAGGCAGGAACCAGAGTATGCAAGGTCTGAATGAGAGACGCTTTGCTGCTCGCATCAATGGGAAAGTTGCCTCCTGGCGACAGGAACTCATTCTGAAGGTCAATTAGGATCAAAGCACGACGAGCCATTGTGCGATTGGGGTGAGGGTGGTGGACGGAACCAAGCTGACTCGACGTTTGCCACAATCAACTGTGAATAAAAGCCAAGTCCGACAGCTAGAAGTGTGCATGCGTTATTTTCTAGCTGAAAAGCGTGAACATGAACTCAAGAAAACCCGAGAGGTGCCTGTATTCTACTGTACATATACATAAATGACGCACCACCTATTCCATACACGAAGTTACCAGATGCCATCTGTAAGCTCGTAGAAGACATGCTGAGCCCATACACGGCAGGCTGTAAGTGAATGGATCACAGGACACTAGGCAGTGTGCTCGGCAGTGAGTACGTTGGCCCCGGGTTAGACCACTTGTCTGCAGATAGTAATAAACCAACACGCCATATGTGTATTCTCACAAGCTTACCTGGACAGGCTACGAAGTAAGTATCCATCGCCTTGACAAATCGCTCCTGATATTCTGCGGGCGGGATTACGGTGACGTCCTTCTTGATATTCTGCTTCGCCTTGTATTCAAGGGTTTTGGCGAATGTATAGCTCCCTAGGTCTCCATTCAGCAATGGTCCCCTTGAATAGCGAGGATCCCACCAATTGTATCAACCAGACCACAGCAGATTTGCTTCTGTTGAAGATCCACACCCAGAAGAAGACTTTATATCGACAGATATGTGAGGTCGTGACTCAGAGACGTTATACAGCAGCGCTCACGAGTAATCCATGATATTGCTTCGAGACAAAAAGGAGGCATCGGCACGAATGGCTTCGTCAAGGACGCGCTTCGAGTGTGGGTGAACCAGTATCAGAGACTTCTTTTGTCCTGGGTTGTGATGTTGGGGTCACCCTGTGAGTTTTGTGTTTGAGCAAATCGCTCACCTTCAATCCATTCTCCATCAAACAACGTCCGTTTTGTGGAACTGCTCGTATTAGATTTGACTTTTCGACCTTGGATGCCCTTCAAGTCAAATGTTTGTGAGATATTCTGTTCGAAGAACAGGTTCTCCATGATAAGAAGGTCAGCCCTCGACTGAACGGTGTTTGTCTCCATATTCTTTATTTCAACCGTATAGAATCCCATCAGCTTCGCGAGAACGGACGGCCTGTGAGCGGTAGTGTCCATATATCGGAAGTACGAAGGGCCAAGATCGATCAGCACTTGGCTACATACTGGGTTAGTAACAAGGTCGTTCAAGGCATCGTCAACGCACAGATCTGCCACATTCCATGCATTGACCAGTGTCTTGATGATAAACCGATTATCAGAAGTCTTCCAGAAATTGGACTTGCTTTTCCCTCCTGTAAATTCAATGAGAACCGACCAGCCATGGGAATGCCTGCGGGTGAACTACCTTCAACGGCCCAGTTTTCACTTCGCTTGAGGCTCTGGACTAGTATTTCGTCCACACCGCAACGCCTTCGAAGGAAATCGAATTGTTTGGCGTAGAAAACGGTGCAGCTGAACTTGAGCCGATTGCCGATGACCCATTCATACTTAATGTGCGGCCGTTCGTCGATTACAGGGAACCCTCCCGCCAGTAACGGGTGATGGTTGGGAGCCGGCGTCTCGGGTCGACTAGGAGCTTCAGTCTGACCACCACTCAGCACATAGCGCATCGCATTGGCAAGGTGGCTGGTGAGGGATCCCACAGTTGATGTGGTAGTGCCTGGTCCAGTTTGTTGAGGCATGGCGTCTTTGTCATGCTCTCCGTTGTCAGCGATCGACTTCTGATCGAGCCTTAACTTGCTTGATGGAAAGGGGACGGGGGGGGGAATTTTGGGTGGAACCGGAGGAGGAATTGAAGAGGAAGAGTGCGACGGAGTAAGACTGTTGGTGGTGGTCCTGGCCTTGATTGTCGCATTACTGTCAGCCGCCCCGACCGATACCTTTCGCGGAGTGGTTTCTACGACTGTAGAGGGCGTAGATATCGGTGCAGTAATGAAGACAGACTCTGCAAAATTCGCATCTTCTTTCGTCATGTTCTCGTCCGCGTCCCGCAACAACTTTTCCATGACCGATGCTGTGTTTTCTGGCTGGGGTACTACTATTGCACCGACGACAGGTTCGCTGATTTCTACAGTCGGCTTTGCGGTTGTTCCTTTGACCAAACGCGAGGCAGACGACCCAAATTGATTGAATCGTGATGAGAGGGCAGTTGAGTCAAAGGATGGTTTATTTCGAAGAACATCCCGTAAAGACAGGAGACTTGTTGGATCTTTGGGGTGCTCCTTCCTGGATATCTGAGCGGTCCATGACTCCTGCTCATGCCATTGCTCCGCAATAGAGTCGTCATCGGGATCAAGAACAGGAGTCTGTGGTCGTGAAGTAGCGAGGGCATGCATATTGGCCAAGAAGGAGGTAATTGATGGACCCGGCGGGGGATTTGCCGGTATGGCAAGAGCAGCAGCTGAGGGCATGTCGTCCAATATCGTGGAGACGCTTGAGGAGATCGACCCAGAAAACAGAATGTTCGAGCTAGTTACAGATGTGTCACCTCCTGCTGTCGCTCCAGTCGTGCTGGCTTCTCTGCTAACCGATATATTGTGCAGCTCGTTGAGATAGTCTCTAGAGCTGCAAAACCATATTGATGAGGAACTCCTTCATAAACTCACAAACTCACCTCAGCGTGAACGCAATGACGCTAGCCCACTCTCCTTCTCGCACCACCACACTCCCTCCAGGTAATGAATGGCATCCAGGTGCCCACCACTCTGGCTCTGGGTAGTAGACTCTCCCTACAACTTCTTCTGCGCCAGAGGCATGCTTTGCCTGCCAAGCGGCCAAACGCTTACTTGCAGCCTTCGCGCTGGAGAGGAAGAGTCTTCGAATGTCGTTGACGGAGGATGCGGAAGTCTTGTTGAGGCTGACGTATAGGGCTTGTTCCGTCGCCTGGAAGGCATGTCGGAGATTGCCAAGCAAAACAACCGGGGCACCGGCAGCTGAAGGGATCGAGCTTGTGGTGGAGGTGACGCCGGGAAGTTTGCCGTTCGATGTTGATACAGCACTGGACTGGGAGGATTGAGACTTTTGCGACATTTGTGAAGCAGATGAGTCCGACCGAGGGAGCATAGCGGGTCGTGCCTTGGGGGTTGGTGCATCAGCTGTACTTTCGCCTTCCGCCTCGGCCTCAGGAGGGGGAGGAGCGGGAAGTTTCTTCCTTGTTCCGGTGGTATTTCCACTCTCGAGATAATCTTCTAAATGCACTATATGGTCTTTCACTCCTTTCCACCACATAGTGATCTCTAGTCGTAAGCGGTCGCGTTCTTCAGATTGCCACTCTCTCTCCATGAAGAGTAGTGTTTGGTTGTCTGGCCTTAGAATCTGTAACCGGGGTGGCCGCACGGCAAACACGTCAGGAACAGCAAACAAGGTGAGAGTGAGGACGTGGGCTTTATAGGAAAAATGTCGTAGAATACTGAATCGTGATTTTTCAGCGTCAGAGGTATGTTCGCACAGCGGAGGAGAAAGATGGGCCAGATATGGAGAAAAAATGAGTAGCTCGAGATATTTGCCGAATGAGAGGAGTCTGGAATGTTCGTGTTCGCCGTTAAGTTCCTCTATATTGAATGAGCGTGAAGAACTCACGCAGTACCTTCCGCCATCTCCTTCCTGTCTGTTGCGGCACCGCAGACGGCACAGGACGCCCACATACAAGCACCTTCCGTCTCATCCCCAGGCTCGACTCTTCCAGTTATCCTGGTTCGGTGATGAACCCATCGGAGCTCGTGGTCACGCAACCTTGCCTTGCACTCCGGCCGAACACATGGTTGGTCTGCATTACCACATGTCCGTTTGACCGTTTCGCCAAGTGTTTGGTCGTCATCCGTACCTTTTGCATAGTATTGGTACGTTATCCATCGAGCGGAAGAGCAAATAGTGAAAGTCAATGTCTCTGTATTTTCATCGCTGGTTGGTTTCTGTCGAGTGTAGGAGTGCTCGGAGTAAATGGTAGTAATGGACTGGTGTCTCAGGAAAACCTCTGATCCGAGAAAATCTTCTTTTCGTCCAGTCCAGCCGAGAATGCTTGCCAGGCCAGTCTCATCCCCAGCTGTAAGGGACAAGGTACTAGCTCGTTTCTCTTTCTCCGCAATATCCTGGAGCAATTGGGGTATAGGAAACTCGACGCCTGGGGAAGTAGAGAGCAGGTTTTTCGTTCGGTGTATATCATCCACAAGCGAAGCGAAAGTGTTCGAAGTACCCTTCTTCAGAGAAGATGCGGTCGGTGTGATATCACCATCGGGCTGCTGGTTTCCATCAACTCCTTTTGGTGGTCGACTGGATGCGTCCAACGAAATGGTGCGACCCCGCTGTATGATGTTTTCCGTAGTCTTGGTCAAGAAGTTCCATAACCCTGAGCCCGGCCTACTTGGTCTTGATCGGCGTTTAATCCGGGCCGCTATTGGGAGGATGGGACTTGGGACTGGCTGCGGAGCTACAGGAGGCATAGTTGGATATCGCAGCCGGACACCGGAGTCACGGAGTAGGGTGAGTTCTAAGCCGAGAGATAAGACGGTGAATGTGCCAATGCTGAGGATCGAGACGAGTGTGTCGAACATAGCCGGAGAGAGCACACCTCGCACAGCGAAGGAGCCTCCAACCACAGTAATATCAGTGTGATCGGGTATACCTGCGTAGCTGGGGTGAGAAAACGGAGCAGAGAACTGAATATGTCGGACATACTGTCCACGCCACAGAGAATGGTACCACCCCAGCCGTGTTCTACACCCTCGGCGTCTTTAAAGTACGGAAGGTAGAAAGCACCTTCATGGAATGTGCAAGCTGGATCCACAGGGACAGCACCAAGAGGATAGTCTGTCTCTGGTGGGTACACTGGCGCGGCGACGGTGAGTAACAAATGCTTGTTGGCTGCTCCTGTCTCTGTCTTTGAAATGAGCTCGAACAATCTACGAATTCGAAAGTCTGAATCATCGGTTCCAGGTAGCTCAACCATGACTGTGGACTGAGAGCCCATCGATTGTGTGCTCTCTGACCGCTTGGGGAGAGACTTCGATTCCGTGGCCGGGGCTTCCCTCTCTTTGAGGTTCTTCCTATGTCTCTCTGCATAAATCCCTTTGAGCCACGCTCCCTGTGACATCCAAGTCGCAAGGCTCTCGAGCACGATTTGAATTGGAAGAACCCAAGAGGGATGCAAGTCCCTTTGTTGAACTGCATGAGCTACAAGATTATTGAGGTGTTCGCTGGCTTCGATTGTGAGCCTTGGTATGAGCGCAGAGGAAGGCAGTTGTGGGAGCGGCTTTGCGGCAGCCATCAGTGGTTCTCGTGTTAATTTCTGTGGTCCAGACGTGAGCGACGTGTATATTTACGTCCAGGGTGCTGAACCACAATGTGCCCTTCGGCAGCGGGTGGGATCCTCGGGAGTGGGCACGGGTAAGCTGCAAACGTCAGTTGCAAACGTAATGGAGGAGAGTGGATCACAAAGGAAAGGCGGGCATCATAAAAGACACTCGAAATATGATACTATTGAAGTGTACATCGCATGAGCTGGCCATGCCTGAGCGGAAGTTCGATAAAAGGCCAAACTCTGCGCGCGTTGAGACGTAGGGGAAAGGACAGCATAGAAGGTGAACTCGGTGAATGCTTCTATCCATATAGGACACTCTAGCAGGCCGGCACTCGAAGGCCAAGATGGCAAGAAATAGGCTAGGCAATCAGCAGAACTTCCACCTTCGAAATAATCAATTTCACGGATGGCGGAGTAATCATTTGCAACTCACCTGTTATTACAGTTCACACAGCTTGAAGAGAGGTCGGCGGGCAGCAGATTAGTAAAAGGTTTAACCAAGGCCAAAACTTGACGTACGTCACGAATGTCTGTTATTACAAGTATGAGTAAGATGTGATGACAAGCCATAGCGGTACCCACCGTCATAGGTTCATCGGCAGAGCGGGTCTGCGCTTGTCGATACACAGTTTTGCGCTGCGGGAACTTTGAGTATGCCAGAGAACCTTGTAGGCGGTTTTAATACCTGCTTGCAGCGACCGCACTGAAATGCATCTGTTTCGGCCTGTTGCTCTCCTGCCCCAAGAACGGCGAACAAATTTCTGTCTTGGATCTGCTGATCCTTTTGCTTTCGCTCCTCTGAGGCCATGTCCTGCGATATAAATAAGTATCGGAGATGGTAGAGCCCATTGTCGTCAGCGTCGACACTCACTTGGCTGATCATTGTGCACAACTTAGCAACTGGAATATCTCCGGATACGACCCCTTCTCGAAGACTTGGATTTTCCTTGCCCTTGAGATTCAGGTAGAGAGACCGCATTTTTGTTCGATAAGCCGGAGACGTAGTGCCGCCGTTGGTCTCGTACACCGTCATTTCGATTGCAGTCGAGCGCTTCATAAGCAGCTCATTTGCTGTGAGGAATGTCAGACACACGAGAGATTGCTCTTGACAAGTTGGGACGTACGAGCACCTGAATCAATGGCAAGCGCGTCGTAAATTAGGGAACGACATGCGTCGCGAGTCTTGTCGCCGAGGCTCGGGAATACAACGCCATCGACTTTCGCAGAACGTTGCACACCTGGTCCGTTCCTGGCAGTGGGACTCGTTGGCGTCGCAGGTGGCATGGATTGGCTAGCCATTTTCTTCGCTGGAGGACTGTATGAGACACTGCCTAATACAGATGCGAGCAAAGAGCTAAAAAGCCCTGAACAAAGGCTAGGCGAAAGTCTCACCTTTTCGCTGCTTATCCTCGTCCACATCGTTCTTCCATTTCTTGACAATGTCCTTTGCAAGTTCGTTGACTTCCTTGCTCGTGTGCTGGCGTAATCGCCCTACAGTCAAACCGACTTTGGTTTCCTAGATTCCACAGAGGGCGCGATGTCAGCGCGTGCCACAACGACGGTCGCGCGACTCACTCGGAGAGTGTCTTCGGTGGCAATCACGCTAGCCTTTAAACGAGTGAGCAACTTGACCAGTTCCTAGAGACACAGAACAAATTGAAAGAGAAAAAGTGAGCGAGTGCAAGACAAGCGGTGGAAACCGGAGCTATTCAACACATACCTCTGGTTTTAACACGTCTTTTTGGGTCTGAATTTCATTTACAATTCGCTTGATCTCGCTCTTATCCATCGCAATTCCAATTTTCTAATAACCCTCTATCGCGGTCGAGGACAAAAAGTATCATTTACAAACCATTCAAGTACTAGTTTACAAAGCAAGCAAAGTACAGGGGCACTCGACATTCACGAGTCACTCATGAATAGGGGAACTGTGTCCTTCATAGATCGGCTGTGCTCCGCCGCGAGTTGCCTTGAATACATTGGCTCGCCCTTGACTTTGCCATCCGCCTGGTTGCGCCTTCTTTGCACACTTCTTCTCCCATATGCGGTCATAATATCTGTGCAGGTTTGGCCATTTTGCGTCGTCCCATTCGAAGCCGCGATGCAGCATGTAACCAAGGATGGGGAAGAAAGCACAATCCGCCAGTGTGAACTTATCTCCTGCGATGAAACCAGTTCCTTCCCCGTGCTCCCCCGCATACTTTTCCCAAAAATGAAGCTCTGCTTCAATGTTTGCGATGAGCTCTGCACGTCGCTCGGCAGAGAGTGGTGGCGTTATGTTATTAGCACTATCAAAATGGCTATCCTCAAGTTCGTCATAGATGCGGTGTAGATTCTCTGTTTCCTGGATGCGAGCCAGGATTCGCGCTCGGGCGATCTTCTCCGTGATCGGTGGCAGGAGAGGGATATGCGGTGCAAAATAATCTTCGATGTAGAACAGGATGGCCAGGCTTTCGTTGATAATTGTGTCACCGTCAACAAGGACAGGCGTCTTGCCTCGGTGATTCAAAGCCAGAAACTCAGCAGACCTCGTCTCCTTAGGCATTGACATTACTTTCAGTCGCTTCTGGTCAAAATTCACTTGCTGAGAAGGCCTCAGCGACCATCTACCATTAAAGTCGTTCAGAACAGACCTTTTCATGCAGTGCCATCTGGACCCTCCAGCTTGGAATAGAACCGTTGACATAGTACAGCAATGGTTTGATCTCTTGAGGCGATTGAACGACTCCGCAATGCAGAACATCAAAACCCTAAATAGATTCCTCTCAATGTTCGTCGGACCAGAGTCAGGAGCTGATATGCTCACCGCGCCGTAAGTCGCATCCCAATCAAAGTCATCGCTCTGCTGATTCTCAAACCCAAAAGCGTCTATCATCCTCTGTGCAGCTTCGCGATCCCCATTGATGACAGGCTTCGCGTCCTCTCTTGTTTTCGCAGTCGCTCCCTGGCCGTAGATCTTGGTTTCATCCGCAGACAGGAAAGTGGAAATATAGCGGAAGGTCAGGCTGATACGTTCTCCACTGAAGGCGAGTTCCTCCCGAGTTTTAAGAAAGTCCCCGCGACCGTCCTTGCGGATGCCGTGAAGCCAACGCTTGTTCGTTTCTGGACCTAGGACGAAAAGGGAGTTATGAGGGAGGGGAATACGCTGAGCGGGTCGCGTAGTTGGGCCGCCTTGCGACCTCCCTCGTTGAGCCGCGAGGATCGTGGCTTTCTTTTGCCTAAGGACCATCACTCGTTGGGCACCTAGACTAACGTTCACCTGGGAAATCTATCAGACAGAATCGAGTATCTGCATTCGCGGGTGGCATACAATATTCGATCCGCGCACAACATCGATGGTCTTGTCGGAATGCTCTGAGATAAAGTCCTCAGAGTTACGATAGAGCTGGAGGAGCGCATGATTGACTGGATGTCCCAGAGTCTTCTCTACGTGATCCCTGATCGCCTCCACAGTCGGCGTCCAAGTGCGAAGAGGCGGGGAAGTATCTGCTGGATGTCGGTATACAGGGAACCTATAGAAGGGTTGGTCTATGAATAAACCACCTATGGGAATTTGTACCAACCACCCATCTTCTAGGATCTCTCCTTGCGCGGCGACTCGCCGCGGAACCTCTCCACCTGGTCGCTTGATGAGCAGTGAATCGAACCACCGGAGCGTGCTCACCGTGATGGTGCATGGTATGCCATTGAACCTCCTCCTTCAGCTTTTCGAAGGCATCGACTGTGATGGATTCTGGAAGGAAATCCTTGATGAGGGTGGTATCCCCTTCGCCGAGTTGCTCGTCAGGCTTGACATAGGCCGTATTTCGCTTCCACTTCGGCTCTGGAGTCGTCGCTGGGGCTTGTGCAGCAGGTTGAGAAGCCATTGTGTTGTGGGCGGGGAATCGACTGAAGCGAATAAGCGCCTTCACCAGTGGGGATGATATACGAAGCGTTTTGTAGCCCAGTATATTCCCGAAGCGGTGAGTCATCAGCATACTCTCGTGCAAAGTACCTTCTTTAGAAGGGCTCAGAAATCAGAACCGTCGCGCCTGTGCGGTGGGCTTTGTGACGTGGATGGAAAGTCGTGAAATTTCAATGGGAAATGCATGCGTATTCTTCGAGGATCTTCGAGGGTCTTCGAGTCCTTTCTCGTCAGTGAGTGGACACGAGAATGTCAGCAATAAAGCATCCAAAGCTTGGAGACCAACTGTAGTCAACGGCTAGGTTTTTGCATCGAATTGGACGACGAACGGATCGTACACACCAATTTTGTTACACTACTGGTAGGACTGTTCGTCCGCGGTGCGTAACACCGAACTACGTGGCCACCTGGCGTGGTGCTGAGACTCCAACGGCAGACAGCGGAAAGCATGGGCCTACAAGAGATTATACACATACCAGTTGCGGCACTTCAAGAGAAACTTTCTTTCGTTGGTACAGACCCGTTGCCGTGGAAGAATTATGTCGTTGCTTCGTCGACCGCTGTCTGGGCGTTTGAGACGTACCTTCTGTGCGTGGAGATCTTCATTGTATCTCCCAGTACTTCTAACACGTCATGAAGTCTACGCCAGTATCCGAACTACTCGAAAACTGCACCCCCAGACAACCTGAAAGACTATTTCGAGACCGAGAAGTTCCAGAAGAGCCAGATATACGGCCGAGATAAGGCCAGATTCTCCATGTTCTCCTCCACGTATCGGCAAATAATTGATGTGGCATTCATTCATTTCGGAGGCTTCGCTTGGGCGTGGAGAATGGGCGGCGAACTCTTAGCGGCAGCGGGCTACGGTCCAGAATATGAGGTGCGTCCTACGTTGTACTAGAGGAGGTGCCATACTTACACACCGTTGCCAAGATACTCCATTCAATCGCCTTCGTCTTCATTTATGGGTTTGTTTCCACAACACCTTCAATTCCACTCTCCGCCTATCAAACCTTTATAATCGAGGAAAAGCACGGATTCAACAAGACCACTGCTGGTACCTTTATCACCGATATACTCAAGGGCTGGGTGCTTAGCCTTGCGATCGGGGTACCGTTCCTATCTGCGTTCCTCTGGGTATTCCGCTTCTCGGGAGACCAGTTTGTTCCCTATCTGATGGGTTTCATGTGGGTAGATCTCTTGCCCTCGCAATGACCTAACCAGTAAAGGCTGACGCACTGACCTCTCAATGTAGAGTGGCATTCCAGGTGGTCATGATCTTTCTGATTCCACTTGTTATCCAGCCTTTCTTCAACAAACTCTCGCCGCTCAAACCTGGTGAACTTCGGGATCGCATTGAGGCGCTGGCAAGGCGGATGAGGTTCCCACTTAAATATCTCTACGAAATCGACGGTTCCAAGAGGTCAAGCCATTCCAATGCCTACTTCTTCGGTCTTCCTTGGAGCAAACACATCGTCATCTTCGACACCTTGATCAAGCAAGCCAAGCCGGAGGAGGTAGAAGCTGTACTAGCTCATGAACTCGGCCACTGGTACTACTACCACCCCACGAAAAACCTATTAATATCCCAAGTCCACATTCTCGCTGTCATAGGATGCTTCCCAGCTTTCCTTCACTCACCGCCGCTCCTTTCATCGTTCGACTTCCCATCGAATGTAGCAGTACATCCTCCGGTCATCGTCGCATTCTTGCTCTATCAGTTGGTCGTTGGGCCATTGGACACCCTTGTTCAGTTTGGCATGTACGCGGTTTCGAGGAGGTTTGAGTACCAGGCTGATCGCTTCGCGTGCGAGCTCGATGATCGATTCGGTGTCACCATCAATGGAAAGGCTGATATGGGTGAGCGCCTGGCTAAGGCCTTGATTGCCATCCATGTTGAAAATCTTGCAACGGTATGGGTTGACTGGCTGTGAGTATTGAACTATTTTGTTATTTGAATCCACCCTAATTCTTCACAGGTTCTCTGCCTACCATCATGTTCACCCGACTTTAACGGAGAGATTGAAAGCTCTGGACGAGTATCAAACTCGATCAGGCAAGAAGGTACAATAGGTTACAAATATTGGTCACTCGTGAACTAGCTTGGCACTCTCCAGGCTTGTTTTATCCACAATATCCACCTTCCTTGTATATTTTGTCGAGATACTTTAGAAGTCGACGCCGCGGAGAATTTAAATACGACGACAGGAGATGCATAGAGTGCTAAGATAAAACCAGAGCTTGAGGTAAACTCGATTTTGCGCGGTAGTGTACCAGTAGTTGTTGACGCGTCACCAATGTTTGGCGCTGCTCTTCACTTTCTTTCTCCTTGCAACCCATGGCGCCGACGAGTAAACGAAAAGCGGCAGCGGGAACAAAAGACATAAGGAACTTCTTTGGTAGCTCTCAGCCTTCTCAACCTAAGGCAGGCGTGTTTTGTGGCAGAATCAGGACACAGATATTAACCGAATGTCAGGTTTCCTCCTCTCGGACATCAAGAGTTGATTCTTCTCAGCCTGAAGTGACCTGTACTTATCTCTTTGTTATACAAACCCCATTCATGGTATTTAACGCCGTCCTCCAGATGTTGATGTAGACCCGTACGCCCGCTGCTCCATGGACAGGACGCGATACTGAGCGAACGCATGTTTCAGAGTGAGACCATCCAAACCAAAGGCCCAATCGACCTCAATCAACGGTGGCAAGGGCAGTACAGCCGGCAAACAGTGAGCTCCTCCCAGATCGTTTCTATCTGCTCACCCCTTCTAGAGCACGCCGTTCGCCCGTTAAAGTCCAATCCAAAACTACCCCGTCAAAGCGCCCCAGTTCGCGTGCGGACACAATAGGTGTTGACGATGACGGCCCTATCCCCAAACTTCGCAGTCTCAAGCGCAAACGTGAGGCAGTGATAATGTCTTCAGACGAAGAAGAAGGAGGTCCGCCTCGCAAACACATTGTAAAGGATGCGCGCACTCCCAAAGCTGCGCCTCAAACCAAGCCTAAATTCGTCTTGGATCTGGGTAGTGACTCGGAGGACGAGTCAATCTCTACAAAGAAAATGCAGGAGTCTTCATCCAAAAATGGACCCCCAAAGACTAAGCCACGGACGTCCAAGGTCACAAAGTTAGCGATGACGCACGAAGAACCCAAGAAGGCGGCAAAACCTGACAAAAAGGAGGCACAGCCCAAGAAAATGAAGGGCGAGGAAAAGAAAGCTGAAGTCAAGCAAAAGCCAGAGTGAGCAGTTGAGATTAGCGAACGAGGTGAAACTGACTCAGTCATCTAGCTATGCTGCTATTCTCGCAAGGCGTGCGGCGGGCCCAGCGGCACCTGGCACGAAGCAGATCCCGGCTGGAGAGCCGAATTGTCTGGCAGGACTGGCGTTCGTATTTACAGGCGAACTCGACAGTCTGTCTCGCGAAGAAGCCACCGATCTGGTCAAACGCTACGGAGGGTATGTTCAGCAGCCTCCATCTTATCCTCGCTAATCTCCTGGTAGACGAGTCACTGGGGCACCTTCGAGCAAAACCAACTTCGTTGTCCTCGGTAACGGGGCAGGACCCGGCAAGCTGAAAGCCATTGAGAAGCACAAATTAGCAACGCTCAGTGAAGATGAGCTCCTTGAGATGATTCGCACTCGGTGCGCAATTCTGCCAGGTGTATCCTTCAGAAACTAACGCCTCTCTTGGGTGCAGTAAGGGATTCATCGATAAGAAGACGGCAGAAAAAATGCGCAAGGAAGAGGAAAAGATTAGGGAGGTGGCAATGGCAATGGAGAAGGAGGAACTCAATCAAGCCAAGGCGGCCCAGTCGGGAGACGCGAAGCAGTCAGTAGCATTACTCGTTCGTCTGTTCTGAATGACCTACACGTTTGCAGCTTCATCGACCCGGCTTCGCAGCTGTGGACGACCAAATATGCACCGACAACGTTGAAAGATATATGCGGAAATAAGTCGCAAGTAGAAAAAATTCAGCTTTGGCTTCACGACTGGTGAGAAGGCTTATAGACTTACGCGACATTGCTTGGCTCAGTCGTCTTCATAGGCCTGCCTCCCTGAAAGTCAGATTCAAGCACCCCGGCAAGAACGGCCTCAATACTACCAAAGCGTTACTGATTACGGGGCCTCCTGGCGTTGGAAAGACGACTAGCGCTCATCTCTGTGCCAAGCTGGAGGGTTATACAGTAATTGAGCTGAATGCCAGCGATGTTCGTAGCAAGAAGTTGTTGGAGAGCGCTACTAACATCAACAACACATCGCTCGACGGATGGATGCATGGTGGTGGAGTAATCAACGTAATCTCTATACAAACCAATGGTCATTAATTGCTCTCTCAGTTCAACGCTGTCGGCGTTCAAATTACGGACCGGACGGTGCTTATTATGGACGAAGTTGATGGGATGTCGGCAGGAGACCGTGGTGGAGTTGGCGCCCTGAATGCCTTGATCAGAAAATCGAAAGCGAGTCATAACGTTCTTGGCATCTTACATTTCTCATATCTCCATTAGGTTCCTATCGTCTGTATTGCAAACGATGCTCAATCTCAAAAACTCAAACCGCTTCAATCAACGACCGCGAAGATTGCTTTCCAACGGTATGGAACGAATTACCCATTTGACCTTTCGATGCTAATGTGCAATAGTCCACAAGCTGCCTCCATACGATCTCGTATTCTCAGTATCCTCTTTAAGTGTGCCCCTCGTCCCATCTCCCGTTCGACCTCTCACGCTCATTCAGAGAGAAGATGAAGATCCCCTCAGCTGTTGTCGACGAACTCATCACTGGATCACAATCAGATATCCGGCAGGTTCTGACCATGTTGTCCACTTGGAAGCTCTCACACAATGAGATGAACTTTGACGAGGGCAAGGAACTGTATGTTGTCTTTCGTGCTGTTTACTCGGAATCTGATTCGCGGTGCAGGGTCCGTGCCAATGAAAAGTACTCGATCATGACTCCTTTTACGGCAACGAACAAGATGTTGGGTCCATACCTATTCTCCAAAACCTGCCGAGAGACGCTGAACGAGAAGATCGAGTACTATTTCCATGACCCAGCCTTCATGCCCCTATTCATTCAAGTGCGTTTCACGAAGGGTGGTTCGTCTTCACTCCCTCACCTTGATCGTTGTTGCAGGAGAATTACGCAAAGATGACCCCTGCTAAAGTAGGGACGATCAAGGGCCCCGAACAAGACATGGAGCACCTGGAGCTCCTTGATAAAGCCGCGGCGTCCATTTCGGATGGGGACATGGTCGACATGATGATTCGAGGGTGAGCCTTGGGTTCCGCTTATGTGTTGGAACGCACTGATGCAAGTGAGCAGTGGCGAGATGCATTGGTCCCTCATGCCTCTTCATGCGTGTTTATCGACGGTCCGGCCAAGTTCGTTTGTCTATGGTTACTCCACAGGATACAACTATAAGGACGCTGCCTCTTTCCCAGTGTATGCCTCTGGCTTTCTCTTGAAGTCTCTGCTAACGAGGAATCGATAGCTGGCTCGGCCAAAATTCAAAGCAGAACAAATTGCAACGGCAGCTCAACGATATCCAGGCTAAGATGAGGGCAAAGGTAACGGGAGACAAGACAGAGATCCGAGCTCACTACTTGCCTTCGTTCTATCCTCGTATCGTGCACCCATTGATGGAAGATGGGGCTGTACGTCAGTTTCGTAGCCATCGAGAAGTACTAACACAAAGGTTCAGGTTGCCATTCCAAAGGTCATTGAAACTCTGGACGAATACTACCTGTCGAAGGAAGATTGGGACGCTATCGTCGAGCTCGGTGTGGGAGACCATTCAGAAGATAGGGTGGCTAAAACAATCAGCACTGCCTGCAAAACGTCGTTCACCAAGAAGTATGCGCGTTCTGCTCTCACTTCAGGGGTCGATTCTGACGAGGCATTTCAGGTATAACGCCACCGACCATCCAATCGCCTTCCATCGAGGAACTGACCTCGGGCCTATTACGAAGATTGCCGCAAAGGACGTCCCAGATATTGAGGAGGCCTTTGATGTAAGTCCTCAACTTGTGAAATCTCTCGTCTAACGAAGATATTCCAGGTCGACGACACTATCGAGGACGATGAAGACGAGGCACCTAAGAAATCCAAGACGTCGGAGATAGCCCTCGATTCCTTGATCAGGGAGAAGAAGCCCAAAGGCCAGGCTGACGAAGATCAGAAGCCCAAGCCAAAACCAAAACCCAAGACGGGCAAGTGAAATCGCCCGTTCTTGAGCGCAATGCAGAACCTTTATCTGTCTCCTGTATAGTATCGTTGCATCGAAAATTCTGTACATCTCCAACGCCGCTGCCTACTCGCGCTTCGGGACTGCTCCTCCGACTAAGACGCTGGGTAGCTCCTCTGCACCAACTCCCATGAGCAAAGAAATAGTCAGACCGATGAGCAAAGCTACAGCGATGGCAGTGCCGGCTAAAAGCGTGAAACCACTGTGGAGGGTCAGGTCAAGGCCAGCGTGATTGAAGGGGACTGAAGACGTACGTGCTAAGGTCTTGTGTCTGGCAAGCACTCCCGGACCAGTGCTCCCTACGATTCCTCGAGTCCTTCGTTACTGCGCACTGGCAAACGAAGCAAGTCTTGGGTCCTTTCTTCACGGAGACACATTGTCCACGTCCGGAGCACTCCGAAGTGCCATCTACACAAGACTCCGCGGTAAGATGGCAGACGCTATGAGAGTAAATAGGCGCATTGCCGGGCGGGAAAGCAGGGAAAGGTGCTTGAGAGGATTGGGTGGCAGCAGCGTCGGTCGTCTCACTACGAGGGCGAGATGACTCCTTGGAGTTGAGGACAATGAGAGCCAGGTTTGCGGACCGGATGGAGGGCTATCAACCAAGTAAGCTAAGGATGGGCCGCCCATGGAGAGAAAAAAAATTACAGTAGCAAGTGCAGCTTTCAAAGCGAGTACTGCAGTTTTGTACTCCTCACTATCGCGACCAAATTCTGCCTTGAGAGCGGGGAGACTGTGGACGGCAAACGCACCGAATGTGGTGTCGCCCACATCTCGCTTACCCTCGCCGAAGTCTGCGAGAGCAGAGAATTCCGACATGAAGGCTTCAGCAGCAGAAGATGTTGCCGCGACGTCGTATAAGCCGAGCGCTCCCGTGCCCAGAGACCTTTTTGTGTAGGAGGGCGCGTTTACTGAAGAAGAAACAGAAGAATAGGCGTGAGATGCGCGTGCCGCATAAGTTGCGACTAGCGAATCGAGTGACGATGGGTCTGCGTGGAATCGGAAGGTGGGTCCTTGGAGAGAATTGGGTAATAAATCTGCAAAGACATAAGCCTATAGTTCATAAAAGAGTTCATGGCAGTATTATTACCATTCAGGTCTTCGGAACTTGCCTCGACTACAACGACAACAGCATCACGGTTCAAACTCGATATGAGCTCCTGACCGAGCACTCCCTGACCACCAGCTTGCTCGATAACAGAATTCTGCCATGCATCGTTCTCGTCCAAGGGCAACGCAGCGTCGAGTCCAAGATGGTGGTTGAGCAGCAGCTCAGCTTGCGAGGCCGACAACTCTTCCGCCGCCTGGACAGACGACCCAAACGCCGACGAGGGCGAGAGATAGACGGACGCCGACGACGCAGCAAGTGAAACGACTGGGAGTATGGAAAAGACCCACAGCCGGAGAGTCATAGCAGTGGTTGAGTCCAAGTGTCGGGTTCATATTCTATTAACAGCACAGCAGCAAGGAAAGATTGCTTTGCGAGAAAATAGTATTTACACGTCATTGTTAGTTATTCGACAATTTGCCAATTTGAAAACGCGGGTCTGCGACGACGAAAGGGGCAGGAAACACGGATGGGCGTGTTGGAGAAGCATGGAGAATGGGAGGTGACCATGTGAATGAAAGGGACAGTGTAGGGGTCATGTCCCGGTGTTACTTCCCACTGGGTGTGATATTTATTTGGATGTAAAGAGGGCCCTGTGCCAACTTAAGCAGCGTCCGTTAGCATGGTGAGGTCTCCTTCCATCACGGAGGTGTTGGCTCCATTGGTTTCCGGCGGTTCTTCCGCTCCGTTGGCAGTGGTTGCCTGCACATCGACGTCCACACCCTCGTCCTTCTTCTGAGACTGAGCCTGATTCTGGTTCAAGATATTGTGCCATTTTGCAATCAGGTCGGTAGACCGTTGGCGGAAGTTGAACTGGTCGCCGCCTGGGATGGCCTCGGGACCGAGTTGCGAGATCTTCTTCATGACTTTGCCGATCTTGGAATACTAAAAACATTACAGAGATGAGTAACAATAATCCACAAACACGAAAGCTAGGCGCACAGATAAGTATTCAACGGTCAGACCTGCATAGTTCTCGATGACTTTGAATGTCTCATCGTATTCCGGCAAACTCTGCAAGGAAACGTTGAATTTGTGCACCCGTAAAGGTATAAGTGACGTACAGCTTCCTCAATTGGGTGGCCGTCGCGAAGGAATGCTCGCTGGAGTTTATGGCGCCATTCCTTGATTTTAACTGCCTCTGGGTCGTTGGCCATAGCAGCTGAGGCACAATCAACATTCCAGTCTATCAAGGATACCCTGTCAAGTGTAAACTCACAGTCCTCCTCATCTTCCTTGACGTCCTTCTTTACTTTTTTCCTTTTGTCATCGGCATCAGCAGCTTTTTTCTTCAGAGCAGCGCGCTTTTTCTTCTTCGGCTCATCGTCATCATCATCGTCATCGTCAGCCTTGGACTTTCTCTTACGTCCCTTTCCAGTATCGTCTCGCCTGCGTTTCTTGCCGCCCTTCTTGCCGCCGTCCTCATCATCAAGTTGGTCGACTTCAGCATTTGCCTCCTCTAGCTGTGCACGAGCAGCAGCAGCGTCCTGTTCGGCGATCCATTCGTCCGGGTTTCGTGCAGTCTTGTAGGCGTCTAAGAGCCTCGCAGTCTTCTTCTTATCATCCTTGTTAATGAACTCGTCCATATGCTCCTTAGAAAGAGGAGAGAGGTCCTTTGCCACGAGCCACGAGCTGGTCAACAGGTGGTTGGCCAGAACAACAAGCAGAAGTCAGTGAAAGAGAGGGACATACTAGTCACCAGCAGGGAAGAAGCGAACGCAGTGGAATGGAATTTTGCCTTTTGGCTTTTCCTTCTGCACGGCGCCGGAGGTTTTTTCAGGATCCATTACCTAGGACGCGTCGGAGCGTGAGAGAGGAGCGGACGCGTTGAAAGTTGTTGAGAGACGCGTGAATGGGAAGATAGAGGAGATACGAGGCGTGTTTGCGGACGATAAGCGTAAGCGTTGTTGAGAACGGTGGAAATACCGACCTGTCCAGGCCAAGGTGGGTAGCCGCGCAGCTTGCCGAGGACGATGTCACCGATGTTATATGTGTGTTGGGCCTGTTCGTCGTCCTTCTTGGTCGTCTTGGGCGGCGTGGTCGACATTTTCCAACTTGAACGCAGAGGTGGACGGGGTTAAGTTGGAACACTTGAAGACTTCCCCGACTCGTTGACAGCCGTCAGCGATGCGACGCGACATTGCCCGTGTACGCACCACAACGGCCTGGTAGGAGCATAGGGGGCGTTGGGGGGGATCGGAGCTTGAAGTAGGAGCAACCAGGTCGGCAATCGAGGTGTAAACGGTCAAGGGCAATTAGAGGACTGGCGAAGATGGGTGTTGAGTACAACAACGACTGCATTGATCCCAGAATGGCCATTCTCGACCGACTTGGTCAGCGTTACGGTCGGGGACGGACCGTGGTGTCGTACGAGTTGACAAATTATTATTACCCCATAGCTTACGATCTTACGTATGTACTAGCAAATCAGCCAAGAAGGATTTGCCAGGCCGAAGCGATGCCGGGTGTGAATCGCCGCCACCGCCGCCACTCGCCCCCCTCGTCCCGAGAAGGCCGGACGGAATCCAACAGGACCATCGCAAGCGCCACTGTGTATCACGAATACCGCAGTTCGAACGCGAGAGATAGGTCATGGCCAAGCTCGTTCGACGTCTTCGACGACTTCGATGGCTTCGACGACTGCGGACGGCCGGCTCACGATCGAGTTCCTATCCGAGTGACTGATTAATTGTTTGTATGGTGGCTTGTCTGCTGGTTGTACGGTCGCCATCATAGCCTATTTCAACTGCCCAATGGCAACGCCCATGTTTGCCCACACGCTTTTCCTCCTCAGACCCCTTCACCCCCCTCCCCCTCGCCTCGCACGATGAGATCGCGCTTTTTGACCCTTCCTCTACTAGCCGCCGCCATTGGCGCTCACGCGCAAACGCAAACATGCGGCACTAGTGGAGTGCGCCTTTGTTCCCCTAGTTCCCATGAAGAATCTTCTCACCTCGACTTACAGGCCATGTGTGTTTCTGCCGTGGTTCAATCTAACAGTACCACACAGTACACGTTGACCGTTAAACAGGCTCAAGTAGGATGGATGGCCATGTTAGTTTCAATCACCCTCGCGCGTCTACTTGTCACTCACCCGTCTCCAACAGTGGCTTTGGCTCGCAGATGACCAACACCCCAATTGTTTTAATGTGGCGAGACCCATCCAGTGGTCAGGCCGTTCTTTCACAGCGACAAGCCTCGCAATATGCTATGCCTCAAGTTGTTTCCAACCCCAGCCGTGTCGCCACAGCCCTCCAATACAAGACTTCGGCCACATCCTCCCAAACGAGTTTTTCCTTCGAGATTCCCACTGCGTCGGGGTCGCGGATTATTTGGGCGTACTCCCAGACAGCACCTTCAAACCCGTCAAACCCGAGCAGTTCATTCACCGAGCACGACGATAAGGGGACTATGCAACTCACTCTCACAGGCAACGGAACTACAGGCAGTGGTAATAGTGATACTGAAGAAGATGTTGTGCCCCTCACCAACATCGAGAGGACGCTCCTGGCCCACGCCATAATTATGACGATCGCCTTCCTTCTCATTCTCCCCTTCGGTGCGACCTTCGTTCGCCTTACCAGGACTTGGATCCCTGGACGCTTTTGGTTCGCCACTCACTGGATCTTTCAATGGCCGTTCGCTGGTGCTCTTATTACCATCGGGTTCTCATTGGGTGTTTCCGCCATTAATCAAAAAGGAAAACCCCACTTTACCAGTGATCACAGGGTGCGAATCCCTTTTACTGCGCAGTGCGGCCGATGACTAAAGAACAGCCATTGACAGAAATGGGGTTTGATTCTTGTCATTCTCTATATCATCCAATGCAGCCTTGGTGGCATTATTCACTTCATCAAGGAGAAGAACAGGATTCGCCGCCCTCCGCAAAATTATCTTCATGCTTGTTTGGGACTGTTCATCATTGGCGGTTCCTTCTGGCAGGCGAGTGTTTAACCTAGTTGAACGTCTTATTCTGGGCTTACCGTTCTTCCAGGTGCACAATGGCTACACCAAGGAATGGCCGACGACCCAATCGCGAACAGTCCCTACGGGTGTCAACACCGTATTCATCATCTGGGCAATCGTAAGTAGCCAAATACTTTGTGTTTACCGGCACAGTGGAGCTAATATATCAATATAGTTGGTTCCCATCTTGTATGTTGCTGGCCTTGCGTTCCTGCCACGCCAATACAAACAGGAACGAGACGCTCGCGTTGAGCACGTCACCCAGCTGAGGAAGCTCCCCTCATCGTCGGCATAATAACGAGTTGGTTTCCAATCAACGAACCCTTCATATGTATGGCAAACCCTTCTTTATTCGGTATGGATTCTCTCCCGCTCTAGACAACTAGATGCGTTGTTATTCTGTAGTAATAGGATACTGTCACTTTGTATTGTATCCTCCCATATTGTGGTCAACCGAGTGGATTTGTGCTGAATCTAAGCAGTCAAACGGAAAACCTTGACTTACAAGGGGGTCACAAATTTGAGGCTTCCAACTTGACCCCTGGATGATGCGCGCGATTTCACACATTTGCAAGGAGAAATACTGCATGTCTCGTTGCACTAGCCTTGTTCCGACTTCAAAAAGGGGAGATGACGAGCGGGGGGTCGCTTGCGACTTGGACTCCTCCTTTTGCGCGCGAGCATAACACGCGTCCAACGCACAAAAACATTCATATCTTACTTGCTACTATTCTTCGGCTTCCGTGCTCGCTATCGTAGCCGAGGCTTCTGCTGGTCTCCCAGCCGTGGGTCACGCTACTTCTCCTCTGCCTCACGGGTGGCCGTTACTGACAACCGAACTGACACCTAATACCCACAGACACATTCCCTTAATCTTCATACGCGTCGATCCTTGTATTCGCCACCCACTTTCATGTTGACCAAGCGTGCTTCTTCTGCTGTGGTGGTCGCACCCGTCATGGTTTTCGTCGGTATTTCCCTCTTCGTGCTGCTACTTTTGTTCGTTGGTGCCCAAATCCACCAGCGGCGCGCTGTTCAGGCCGCCCCGTGGCTCGTTCGTCCCCTCGAACCTCGACGAGACGTGTTCGTAGGGAGTATGATCGACCCCGTCCCGTACTCACAGATTCACCTCCCTGGTATGTCCGCTCTGGGTATTATGTCAAGCGAGGACATTCGTTCAGCAGGTCCAACGTCTCCCGTTCTATCTCCACTACCACTCAAGTCACTCAGTACATTTCCCTCTTCGCATAGTCTTGACCGTGATGCCTCCGATAATGACCACCCGTCTGCACCCCGCAGACGTCGATCTCGACTCGCACCTCAGAGTTCATCGCCCTCAGATATATTACGCGTCCCCGATAAAGCTGAAGTGGCCGATCGTCTTTTTCTACACACTACTCGCGGACAGTCGGGACACCATATCAGCGAGAATGCAGAAACCAAACTCAGACGAGCGAGTACGTATAGCATGTTTGAGAGCAGTCTGATGGGGCGTCCTCAGTCCACTCTTGGACCGCCAGGTCTCGCACCACCACCAGCTGGGCGGCGCCAAAGTACCGTCAGTATAATTGTGTTGCCACCAAGTCGTGAAGAGCCCGAATCGCCTACTCAGGAATCGCCTCGTCCTGCAGATGATCTCGTAGCCATGGGTACTGGATCGCGTCCTCCTACCGCTCACATTGAAAGTCCTACTTTACCGATCCCACAACCTGCCTCAGAGAGGCTCGTTATAGCTGTTCCGAAGCTTCGCCATCCTACCACGGCTGAGGTCGTCCCAGACTCGCCATCACCTACACTCGAGAGATCGCCACGGATTAAAAACACGACTTTGGTACCAGACGCAATGTCTTTGCGTAGTCCTCCTGCAGCGATTTTGTCACCATGGAGTTCTGAATATTCGCCTTATCCCTATTCACCAAACGGTCACTCCTTGCCCACCCCCAGTCATGAACAACTTGCGACTCCATCTGATACCCAATCACCAGCTCTCCTCTTTCAACACAACCGTTACGACCCCGAGGCACTCAAGAAAGAGAAGAAGGAACAGTACAAGCCTCGAAGCCGATACGCTGCATTTCTGCATCGAATCATCCAGCCATTCACCAAAGACGATACAGCCTTTCTCGCTCCCGGGTTGCGCTCTCAAATCGACCCCGTTCGTCCACCAGGTCTCTCTCCAGACGGTCGGTTTCGGCTTGTCCGGTTGAGGAGTGCCCCGGACATGAGGGAGGACGCGCTTGCGGTGTCGAGTCATAGCGTAACCACTCGCTCAATGGATGGTGTTACGGTGTCTCCACGTTTGACCTGATGGCGATATCCAGATTATTCATCCCCGTACGAGACCGCCGGGAGACGAACCACCCGAGCAGGGAGTACAGATTTTCAGCGGCTGCATGGCGCCTATCCAGGGTCGTTCGCACGGAGTGTATTGTAGAACGGTTGAATAATCACCTCCTTCTTTGTGCCACACGTCAATCACGAGGAGGACGCGACTTTGACGCGTTGTTAAGGCAGGCCATAAAGGCCCGGGGTTCCTGTGTGGGCACACGACGACGGTTAGTTTTCTTCACCATGCCGCCTCACCAACCGCCGACCAGGTCGTTAACGGGAAGGCATAATCTCCTTCATTCGCGCAAGTTGGTGTATGTTGCGAGCGTTCCGCCCCGCAAACTCTCGTTCTTTGACCTCGCCTTCGGTCCTGGGACCGTCCTCCGCAAAATATGGCCAGCTATCCGTACGGTCCTGTTTTGTATCTTCTAAACTTGCTCGCTGATGCCGGTTCGACCGTAGTCGTCCACACCTTGTTCGCGACAGGTGATCACTCACACCGTCGAACCCGTCGAACCTCCGCCGCGCGGCGAGCTGACTAAAATTTACTTCCGCAGCTGTCGTGGTCATTACTCGTGAGACGAATTACAACCTCGCTATCCAGCCGGTGAGTTCTCGACCCCGTCCCGCCGGGGACGGTGTGAATCCCGCGGCGCTAACCTGTCAATGTCTCGACTTAGGTCTTGGTTAGTGTAGTGGGCACGGTCCTTGGTGCGCTTCGTGTCGTCTGCTTGGCCGCGGTCAATTGACTCCGTTTCAAGGCTTCGTTATATCCTATCGAGCCGTCAGCGGGTATGTGGCCAAACCCACTGGAGGTTGTCGTATATTGATTTAGTATAGTTATGACCGTTATTGGATGGGTCGCTCTACTTGGGGAGACGTGGTTCGCAACTGGTACGTGACACACGGTATTCTCTGACTGGAGTAGAAATTTACGTTCATGAAATAGCCGCAGTCTTGCCCGACTTGTTTGGTTCCACGTCCCTCTGCGTATGCAAGCTTCCAAGGAAGGGGTCACGAAAGAGGAAGCTGAGCGCGTTCTTGAGGAAAAAAAGGTCTTCTTAGACCTTATTGAAGGGTTCGACGGTTTCGTGTGGCTCAGCTTTATCCTAACGTATCCTTTAGATTTGCTTTTGCCCTGAAGCATCACCTCCGCCACGAACCGGGCCCTTTTTACCAGGATCTTCACCCTTTGTTGACTTCGTTGGAAACGTCACCTTACTGTCAACACTGGTTCCAAACCGACACAGACGCCGTTAATCCCCCACAGTTCCTCCCCATTGACGGTCTTCCGACTCACACTGGAGAATATCGCACCTTTCCAACAGTTGCGACGGAGACGGCTCCGCTCCTTCCAGCAACTCCCCCGGACCGGTCTCAGAGAATTACGAAGGTCTACAGTAATCTGGTACCTGGTGTCTCTTTCATTCAGAGAGTCCGGCAATGGCTTTCACGTAAGTACTTACCTAACCCGTTTTGGAGGACTCTCACCCGAATTTGCTTGTAGAGGGGCGGGGAACTCAAGTTGAAGAAGATAACGTCAAGCTTGCCACTAATGGATCGTCCCTTCCGCTGGAATTGATAGGTGTAATGAGTAGCTATCTGGCGACCATTGAAGATAGGGGGACAGTACCGGGCATGTCTCTGGGTCCAATGGTCGGGGCGCTGCAGGGCCTAGAAGATTGTTTGACGAATCTTGAGAAGATCCTGACCACTCCTCTGCCATTTGTGTATAGTGCGCACATCCGCCACACAGTCTGGCTCTACCTCTTCTTCCTACCCTTCCAGATTTGCGATCCTTTCGGATGTAAGCGAAGAGCCTGCGAAAGATCGACACAGCTCACTGATCTGATTTCTAGACTATGCTATCCCTGGCATTGCGGTGGCTTCATTCCTCTACCTCGGGTTCATGGCTGCAGGTGAAGAAATTGAGCAACCCTTCGGCTATGGTGGGTATATGTACTTTCCTTGTATTCTGTTCTTGCTAACAATGGCTCCAGATAAGAACGATCTGGATCTTGACTTCTTCTGCAAGCAAGTTATCCGCTCCGACTTGGAGGATATCCGCCAAATCTCATGCCCGAACTCGGACCTTGGCGTCCCTGGTGCCGTTGAGAAGGGTAGTTTTGTCGGCCACGGTGTGGTTGTTGACGCGGGGTTGCGCCACCAGGTAATGGCTGGATCCGGCAATGGTGCCTTCCCGGGCGCGGATCAGTCGTTCTCGGACCCCAACGCAACCCTTATTGGGAGGCAGCAGGGCACATCGACACAAGACATTATGATCATGTCTGGGACCGCTGCCCTCGCCGGGGTTCAATAATCATCGGCTTTGTATGGAGGATGGATGGAAAAGAGGACACTAGCTTTACTCGCTCCAGTCATTTTACAATCCATTTTGATTTGTCTTTCAGATCCTTCTTCAGACCAAACTCCCGGTACAGAAATTCCCAACTCACCGAAGAGTTGGCAGAGTGTTCCCATACTCCTACCTTGTGGTTGTGACGGCTGAAACATCGACTTGCTTCCATAGAATTTCCTCAGCCCAGTTGTGCGTATACTCAAGGACTTCCCAATGAACGGCGATAAACCATATTCCAATACGCAACAATTGTCTCCAAGCTAGCTAGGTCGCTAAAACGCCGATATCCGGATGCTATGTAAGGTCTTGGATAGGTGATTTGTGTGGGACCGCCAGTCAGTGGTTGCAGCGACAGAGAACCCAGTCGATGACTTGACAGGTGTCACCGGCGAGTTTGAAATACCGATGTTTCTGGCTCTATGTCTCCGTAACAGGCAGCGAACGGAAATGGCAGCTCAAGCATCCAATGCAATGAACTTGTGAGCACCTCGGCCGCTACAGAGGCGACATTGTGGTCGATGATACTACATGCCTGTTCCTGGACCGTCCGTCGCATCACGTCCATGATTTGGGTCCACGCTGAAGGACAGTACGACGGAGAAGGTTTTCAAGAAGTTCGTTCATTACAGGGCTATACTCGCAGAGGTCAAATTTCCCATATGGAAAGGCTTTGACAACTTTGAACATCGCAAGCGCTGTCTCAGGTGTTGCTGAGACCGTGTTTGAGGTTCATGCTTGCTACTGGCCTATCAGCAGCAGAGGTAACATTTGGCTACGGGGCTTTGGGTGGTGCTTGCATTGGGTCATCAGAAGATTGTGAGTTGGTACACACCGGCCTCTGTGGATACCAGTGCCTGTTTGTGGACTAGGATTGGGCCAAGTTGAGTGGACATGGGCCACCAGTTTGGGGACCAGTGCCTCGTCTATATATAAATATTGATATATCAAGAAATATCTTTATGGGAAATCACTTTGCTAGCATGTGGCACAGAAGAATGGCCATGGCCACCATGTAAGCAGGGAAACTCTGTCCCCTTTCTAGCCCCAGTACTGTAACTGTAAATCTACAGCATAATGGTAGGCTACTACATTACACAAAACTGCGGTAAGCAATGGAAATTACGCTCCCCATTATACCAGTTACGCGGCCAACTTTACCTTGTGCAATGGGCAATGAGGCTGTAGAAATTTCTAGAATATTGGATATCGGTTCTATACCAATTACCTATTATAATTTATGTGTCTAAGGCTTCGGTCAGTGTGAGAGCTATCTGCTGTGCTTGAGGTCACTGATGATCAGGGAAATGAGTGACCAGGAACAAGTGACTCGTTGACTGAACATGGGCCACCTGTGCAATCACCTGGGTTTAGATATAATGAGCTAAAGGTGTTTAGTGAACATTGCATTGTACGGTAGAGCGTAACTATCAGAAATTCAGACAAATTCCAACATCGCAATTATTAGCCATACCGTAAGACGAGAGCAGGATTTGGTATGGACTAATTTGATCACACTTCCTTCAGCAAGGCCTGCAACCTCTGCCTCGCTGAGGCTCAGGTCGACCTCGCTGTACTTCAGAGGCCCTCAATTTCTGGTTTCAACCGGTTGTTGTATTATCTGGGTAGGTATTCATTTTCCCTGAGCCAAGTCAATATCGTCATGGCCCGTCAATTAATACCTCTATCGAATCA
>Ga0307513_10000724_pt1 | contig 47345 bp, 69 predicted proteins | sample 15_EM_MG_FD_202174 | JGI IMG/M metagenome (GOLD analysis project Ga0307513, IMG submission 202174) | Populus trichocarpa ectomycorrhiza microbial communities from riparian zone in the Pacific Northwest, United States - 15_EM | ecosystem: Host-associated > Plants > Roots > Unclassified | place...
GAAGTTGTCCAGCTTCCCCCTGGCAAGAAGGTAATGGGTTCCAAGTGGCACTTCAAGGTCAAGAGGAACTCAGATGGATCTGTGGAGCACTTCAAGGCCAGACTTGTTGCCAAGGGATACTCCCAGCACCCTGGCTTTGACTTCACAGAGACCTTTGCCCCCACTGTGCGCTACTCTGCTGTCAGAGCCATCCTTGCCATTGCTGGACTTGAGGATATGGAGATCCACTCCCTTGACATCTCCAATGCCTATCTCAATGGTGTTCTGGAGGAGGAGATCTACATGCAGCTCCCTGAAGGCTTTGAGGATATTGGCAACCCTGGTGATGTCCTCAAGCTCTTGAAGGCAACCTATGGGCTTAGGCAGGCTGGAAGGGTGTGGTCCAAGACCCTTGCTGACACTCTCACCAAGATGGACTTCACCCAGATCAAGTCTGATCCCTCTGTCTGTCTTCCTCAGAGACTGCCTCAGGATCATCATCCCTGTGTTTGTGGATGATATTGTTACAGCACATAATGAGGGAGAAAGGCAAAGTTGTATTGATGGGATCAATACTACTATATACTATCAGAAAAATTCCCACAACCACATGATTGGTTGACACAGCTATCTTCAACAGATATGACACTCATGTCCAAGTCCCCCTCCTGCCATCCAAGCCTTCATCAAGGAGCTCTCCACCCACTTCAAACTCAGGGACCTTGGCCCCACCACTCAGCTGCTTGGCATCAAGATTGACAGGGACAGACCCTCCAGGACCATCTCCCTCTCTCAAAGGCAGTACATCCTTGACATGCTAGTGTTGAAGATGGCTGTGTCAACCAGTCATGTGGCTGTGGGAATTTTTCTGATAATATGTAGTAGTATTGATCACATCAATATAACTCTGCCTTTCTCCCTCATTATGTGCTGTAACAGCTAGAGAGATATGGGATGACTGATTGCAAACCTGTGTTCACCCCCATGTCCCCTGGTGCCAAACTCTCCTCCTCCATGGCTCCCTCTACCCCTGAAGACATCCTGTTCATGAAGTCTGTCCCCTACCTCAGTGTTGAAGATAGCTGTGTCAACCAATCATGTGGTTGTGGGAATTTTTCTGATAGTATATAGTAGTATTGATCCCATCAATACAACTTTGCCTTTCTCCCTCAATATGTACTGTAACACTCAGTGCTGTTGGATCCCTCTGGCCATCACTACCAGACTTAACATCTCCTACTCTGTTGGTGTGTTGGCCAGATTCAACTCCAACCCTGGACCCATCCACTGGAAGGCAGTCAAGCATGTCTTCAGGTATCTGCAGGGCACTCTGGACCTGAAGCTTGTGTATGGACCCACAGCTGACAAGTCCCAGGAACCCTTCCTGACTTACTCTGATGCAGACCATGGAGGGAACACTGACAATGGCAAGTCCACTGGGGGCTACTGTTGGAGTTGGGTTTGGTCGACAGCCTCGACACACTATAACCAAATGGTATAGTGTCTTGACTGTTAGGTATTAGGACGTTGTGTGGTAATTCTCCAATGGACTGGTAGCTTAATGGTAGAGTGTCCAGTCTAGAGTGCAGATGGTTGTAGGTTTGACTCCTACCTAGTCCATTTTACTCAACAGGGACATGGAGGACATTGGTGAACTCAAAGTGTTGGGCAAGACTACCATTGATCACAGGCTGGAACATAACACTGCCTACACCCTCTGAGTAAATAGATGACCCATCTGCTAGCTTTACTTCTATGCAATAGGGCTTGTAATTCCTCAACCAATGACAATGAGGATGTTGAAGGTGTGACTCTATGTCACATGATTTTCCATTCTGTGACATCATTATTTGATCTGATATTTTCTCTATTCCAGAAGGTCACTTGACCTGCTTACATAAGCCATCAGAATTTCCTTTTTAGGATATATTGCTTCATTATGTCATCCATTCCATATCTGACATATTTCCTCTGGAGCATGCATACAAGGCATGTCCCTTTGACAGGACTTCCCATCAACACTTCCACAATCACTTCTCTTCCATCTGGATCAACTTCTCATCTGTTGCACTCTTATCCTCTCCTCTCTTCACCATCCACCTCAGACAAGATGCCAGCTGTACAAAACACTCCTTCCTCCGTCTCTGCTCAAAACAACTACAAGCTTCATTGGACTCATGACCCGGCCTCCTTCAATACTGATCATCATCACTACTCTCACTGTCACTCAGCACATCCCTATCCCCTGGCAGAGGATGTTTTCCTTTGGTCCAACACAGCCATGGCAGATGACAATGACTTTGTGGATTTATTCCTCAAAGACTTAGTCCATGCTGGACATTGTGTTGCTGGGGCAAAGTTGGAGTACATGGGAGGAAGTCCTTTCTTGAGGGGTCTCCTGAGGATTGAGGCAATGCCTTGTTGGAGACCGCCACAGGATATACAGGTGCCATTGGTGTTACAGCACATAATGAGGGAGAAATGATGTGATCAATATTACTATATACTATCTGAAAAATTCCCACAACCACATGATTGGTTGACACAGCTATCTTCAACACCATATAACTTCACCTTTCTCCCTTATCATGTGCTGTAACAGGTTATGAGCCCAGAGGACTGTCACCACCCTATCTGTCTCTTTTGTTTGTCTTTGTTTATGTCTCCTAGGTCCATTTCAACCACCTATATCTCTGGCCTATCTATTCCCTTCTCCAACCCTGGGTATGTTTCCCTTATGTTTTTCTGCCCATCCCTGGTGGTAAAAATTTTACTTGAAAAGTTTCACATTTTTCACCTCTTTTATCCCCTTCACCCCACTCCTTTATCAGGGTTGGAGTTGAATCTGGCCAATACACCAACAGAGTAGATGTCAGGTCTAGCAATGATGGCCAAGTACATGAGGGATCCAACAGCACTGAGATAAATGGGTCAGATATGGAATGGATAACATAATCAGGTAATGTATCCTAATAAGAATTTTTTGATGGCTTATATAAGCAAGTCAGATGACCTTCTGGAATAGAGAAAAATACCAAATCTAATAGTGATGTCACAGAATAGAAAATCATGTGATCAACAAACTAGGCCAATTGAGGCTAGGGAAGAAGACAATGATAGAATTGTCTATCTGGAGATCTCCAATGCAGATCATAGTGTTAGAGTTTGTTGTTCAAAGTCAGTGTAGCTAGGAGTAGCAAATGTGGGAAAATTCTCTATGTATATATGTTGAAGATGGCTATGTCAACCAGTCATGTGGTTGTGGGGGTTTTTCTGATAATATATAATATTATTGATCCCATCAATATAACTTTGCCTTTCTCCCTCATTATGTCCTGTAATACAGGGTTTTCTTGAGGGGTGATGTACTCTGATTCTAGAGTTCTCTCCTGTTGTGGCCTTTGTACAATATGCTCAGTTGTTGTCTTCTGATTAGTGGGGACTCAAAAAAAATGTCAGAATGAGTGAAAGAGAGATAAGATAAGATAAGGGTTTGAGAATAAGTCCAAAAACAGAGGGAAAAGAATAGTCCACATGACCAGGCATGTGTGGGCACCTAGGACTTATCCATGAAAACAAATAAAATCTGATACTGGGTACCAAACATGGTCCATATGCAGTGACTATTTGTATATAAACTAGAGTAGATAGTTGCTGTAGCTCCCCAATTTTGATATCAGGATCTCCTGCATAGTCACTGCTGCTATGTGCTATGGTGAACTTGGACTCATTTGACACTGCACCTCCTGTGTCCTCTCTTCACCTCTCCTCACCCAAGAGGTATAAGTAAGTGGGGTACAAGATCTGGCCTCAATGCTGTCAGTGACTTATCCTCACTAGGGCAGTGGAGCATCTAAGGTCCCTTTGACCACCAATTGACCATATGTCTGATATTGGTGCTTCTGCCAGTCAAGTGCTGCAGATATCAGTGAGTGACTCATACTATTGGGTGGCTGTGCAGCATTGCCTGACAATACCTTTCCCTTTCTCCCTCATCCTATATCACAACAGTTATGTGATTCACTGACATAGCTACTTCAACACAAAGGTCGTACCATTCTTTTGTAGTTGTGTATACATATATAGGCTCTAAATTGTCTTGGCAGAGTCCATCAATATTTCCCTCCACAGAAACCCCTCCTCACTCCTTGTTGCCTGACCCAGCCACTCCACCCAGAGAGTAAACCTGTATTAGGATCCTCATTTTCCTCTATAATCCCTCACCACTGTACACCACCAGAGGCAGTCCTAATACCATCAATATGAAGTTTCCTTTTTTTTCCCCATCATCCCTTCCAGCACCAATATTGCAAGTTGTATAACCACTACACATAAAATTGCTAAGTAGCTCTTATTGTCTTCTAACTTCATAACAATATCTATCAAGGACACTGAGGGAAACATGTAAAAGGTTATCAATAGTAGAGAAGAATACCTGATAAACAAATACAGTTGGCATTAGAAAAGTTACTAGAGTAAAAAAGATTGTGCCAAGAATAAGGTCATCCATTTCATAAAACCACTTATCATTCCGATTACACAACTGGTTGTAGCACTTCCCTGATCAAAGCATAAGCTACATACTCTTTCAATACAGAAACCTACAATACCTTGAAATAGATTCCAAAGGGTAGATATGGAAAGGCTTAGACCATAAACCACAGTGGTGACAATGACATAACACATGTGTAAATGTAGAGTTGCCACCTGGATGACATCCATAGCAAATGCCACCAGTGTTGAAACTCCAAAGAGGCCAAGACTCGCAAACCCATAGGATGCTATCTCCAAAATTCCCGGAAGCCAATCTAGGAGAATATTACCACCACCTCAGAGATTATGTTGTAACCACTCACAACTCCAAGAGGAAATAATAACTAGGAATGTCTGAGAGCAGAATTTGCTCATTTCCCCATTTAGCTTCAATCCAATTGGCCAATTGTTAAGCCAGCCGACAATCATGAGCGGTATTGTAATCAGAACCATCTAGCTCAAGTCCATTATCAGCTGTAATCGGGGTGACGTGTAGAAGGTATTTCGCACCTCAAACATGGTCCAACCCACCAGGACAATATTTTTCCGGTGGAGGATAACCATAGAACTGCAAGCAAGCCCTGCGAGAACATCCAGAAGTTCTGCAGATAGGATGGCATTTGTGCTAGGTGGTTTCGCCGTCTCCGACATCTTCCAAGGAGATACGGGATACATGGCTTGTAGGATGGACCTGATTTTCTTGTTAAGATTCCTTGCTGGCTACGATGTGAGAAGGAATCCAGCGGGAGATTTTAAATAGCCCCACCCGTATATGAAGCACGTGGAAATAACTGAACCATGAAGAACAGCCGATGCGTTCAACTTCGAAGTTTTAAGCTAGGTTGTGTTTATACAAGCAAGTGCTACTTTACACGTGACCGGAGGTAGGCTTAGAATCCACACTTAGGCTGCTCACTCCACGTAAGCTTTCCTGGTTACAACCCTTCCTCTTTTTGCAAGCCTCGGAGGTCACGGGTCGCACTGTGGAACCATTATTGAGTTATTGGGAAATGCCTGAAACATGATAGTTCCCATACGACTGTGCAAGACTCCCAAAAAGGTCCAGCTCATCGATACGAGTTTCGTCTGATCCACCTTGGTTGGATTTTACGAACAACTATTGTGGGGACTATAAGTTTGGTCCAAGCGCTTCCATCTCGTGTGGAACATGCTTACATGGACACTATTCACCGACTGGAACCTCACGAAGCGCAGAGGGACCTGTTTTCCGGTACTAACTTCATCCTTAGATAGTTGAACCACCTGAGCCACCTCCGGCTCCTGGGCATCTTGCACATCCTCGAATCCAATCGATGGCCGGTTAACAAGGATTTTCACTACTAACGGCCCTTGGGATGGCATGTGACTCTGTATCCTCAGAGCCTTTATTCTAACCATTTGGTGGAACTGCGGGCGTGACGGATGGTTCTCGGACGCAATAATGAACAAGACTGACTGAAATATTCAACAATAATTGCTCATCCGCATCACTGAGAAGATAGGACCCCGGTGCTTTGTGCGATTGCGTGATTGATCTGAGTGCATGGCCAGCGGACTCATTCAAGCAGTTACTCTGTAGATGGTCCACGTAGCCGAGGAGGGATTGCTAAGGCAGACTTAACGAGAGCGAAACCAACGTCAAGGTCTGGAGGGGGCGTACGTCTGCGATGGAGGACATAGTGGTTGATGGCTTATTAGGATGGTATTATTACTCGATCGCCCCATCACGCCTCTCAACAGATCACGCATTCGTCCTTCGCCTGCTCCCTCGAGGGACGCGTCATATTCACCTTCTTGTTTCCTGCCCTCTTCATTTCCGTTAATCGGTTCATCGCCCTTTTGTTCCCTTGAGCTGATAATCGGCGAGGAGCTTATTAGCCAATTCTAGCCTGAGAGAGAAAGCGCGCACCTGCAGAACGCATATACCACCGCTTTGCGAATTCCACGTCTTGCTTAACACCTATGCCCACCTCGGCATAATAACCCACAGCATACTCAGCCTTGCTGAGGCCACGGTTTGCTGCCCTCCTCGCCCAGAGATATGCCTCTGAGTCGCTCTGTTTCAAAACACCTTCACTCCCTGTCAGATACCAACCACTCAAAGCCAGCTCGGCTTCACCATGACCCTTCTCTGCAGCCTTCGTGTACCAAGCTATTGACCGCCTGGGGTCTATTGGACAAGTGAGACTCCCATACTCATAGCATTGCCCCAACTTGAATTGCGAATGGGTATAGCCAAGATGTCCCGCCCTTGTGAACAGCTCCCTGGCGTATGCGGGATCAAAAGGAACAACCTGCGAACCGGGATTTGCGTACAGCAGGGCTAGTTCGTGTAGAGCGTGGGGATTTTCTTCATCCGCTTGCTCGGCTGCCCGTTGTAACCATCCAATCGCCTCCCGGGGGTTCTTGGGTCCTGCTAGAGTTCCGTGAAGGAGAATGACGCCGAGCTTGTACATAGCTGCTGTGTCGCCCAACGAAGCAGCCTTCCGGTAGAATGCAGATGCCCTGTCTGGTTCTTTCTTGGTCCCAGCCCCAATTTCGTTACAAACCGCAACCCGGTAACAGGCAGCAGGATGATTTTGTTTGGCCGCCTGTAGATAAAGATGATACGCGCGCTCATGATCAACTTGCAACCCCAGCATCCCAGTGCCATAGCAATTTGCCAAGAAGAACTGTGCTTCGTCGTAGGCTTCGCCCTGGGTGGCTAAGCGGCGAATGACCTTTAACGACTCCTGAACCAGCAAATCGCGGTACTTCTTGACCGAGCGTTGGTCTTTTGCGTTTGCACCGATCTTTTTAGCAGCATCGATGAGATACTTGGCGTAAAGAAAATGGGCTTCGGGATCAGGGTCATCCTTGATTCGCAAACGATACTGATCGATGTATTCCTTGGTGTACGGAGGTGCGCTCAGGTCCACCGCCTTCGTCTTGGTCGTCCTCGGAGAAACTGATGTACCCGTATTCGTTCTGTCAGGCCGCGGTCGCATCTCAATGTCGTCTACCGTAGAGTTAACTGAGGGTGCCATAATGGAAGCAGTGTCGCTGGGCTGGAAATAACCGCTGTGATAATCCGCGGGATGCTCTCCAGGAATTGGGTAGGTTGTGGAACGTTCGGGCGGATGAGGCACCATATTGTGAGCGTTGGTGGGGTAATACGAAGGAGCGACTTGGTATGAACCAGATGTTCCGAGTTGTGGTTGACCTGGGGGAGGACCCATTCCAAGGACATCAGAAGCCGCGGAATAGAAACCGCTGTACTCGGCTTTATTTATATTAGAAGGGGTGAATGGGTGTTCCTTTTAGACACTTACGTTGGTGAAAATATGCTTGAGAATGTGGAGGCTGCTGGTACTGGGACGGAGGGTCGGCGGCGTTGTATGTAGCGGAAGAATAAGCCACGGAATCATTCCAATATGGGTTGGTAGCGGGTGCACCGAATTGGTCATCATTTGGGCGAGACTCATGGCCACTGTGATAACCGGCAGAGTCATCGTACGGTGGGTAAGCAGAATTATGGGGAGGTGGTGAACGAGTTGGGAGCCCTTGACTGGGAGAGACTGGTAACGAGGGGCCACGACGGCCTGACTGTGTCGACATGGACGTTCCCGCACGCGGAATGGGATCTACATATGTTGGTAGACTTTCGGACTCTGGTAGGATGGCCTCATCCAACCTCAACGTGGAAAAGGAATCGATTACGGCGGTTGGGTCATATTGGTGAGCAGGAATAGTTCCTTGGACTGTTAGAGTTATCAGCAAGCGAGAATGAGAAGATGGCGCGCGAGACTACACTAACAAGGAGGAGGGTCGTTGGTGCTCTGAGGCATGAGACACGGTAGCTGAATTCGGTAACGTGGTGAGCAAGCGTGGGAACTTGTTGGGACAGTGCGAATGTGTGTAGAATTACAGCCAAAATACTCTAATCTGACCAACTCCAGTCTTCAATCGTCCTCTCAATCTTCTGCCTTTCAATTCCACGCTCTGTCCTTCGAACCCTAAACAGAACCTTGCGCCGCTTCAAAACATCTGCCTCTTCTGCCCCATCGTCCTGCCATCCGTCCGTCCAGGTAGTGACCCACCCGTCCAAAGAGTCGGGTCGCAGCGCACGCACCTTGGCGACCTCCTCCCCTGTGTCCTCATCCACAACTCTGTCCCACTTTTTGGGGACAAAATTCTTGAACACCGCATCTGGCATCCGCACCACTCCCCCCCACCGATCATCGTGGGTGTTGTCGTCCTCAGTGTCGCTTGTATAACCCAGTGCATGCTTGACCCTCCATCTCAACTCCCTCGCTACCGCAGGGGCATCCTTCACCTTTTCCCCGGGGACGTTTTCCTTGCTCTCTTTCTTTGCCACCTCTGACCCACGTTCGATGATCCTGGACTCGCTGACAAGGAAGTCTGCAAGAGACAGCACTGATTCTAGGACACGAGACGAGAGCTCCTCCCGCGCTTTCAGATCCCGCAGGTAGCCTTCCCCCACATACCAGCATAATCTAGAATGAATATATGTCAGCTGGTTTCTGTTGAAGAGTTTACCACCAACTTTGTGAAGAGCGGAAAACGAAACTTCTTCGGAACGTGAGTTGCTATCTCGATATCCTTGACCCGCATCTCTGCTCGAGGATAGAATTCAGGGTAATGAAATACAATTATTGGGAGTCACTTACGAGTGACAATGTTGAGAGAATGGAGGAAATTACCCCCAAAGACAAGGGTATCAACCGGAGTATACTTGGTACCAGACAGTTCAACCACTGGCTAACAGTTTTAGAGTACAAACTTACGACGGCGTGGATCCACCCTGTAGGGATGATCATGGTATTTCCTTGAACCAAGTCAACCTTGTAGACTTTATCCACGAGATCGCCGAGCCACGTAGTTGTTTGTATTTCACTCCCCGACCACTTTTCGTAGGCAGAAAGATTTTCAGGTGTAGGGCGGGCAAAAAAGAATGTCTAGGAGGTGTCCACATAAGGCTGTGGAACTAGAACCTGAACAAAATTTACCTTTCTTCCCCAAAGGATATGATAATAAACCGAAGAGCCCGCGAAGTCGATGTGCCAGTCCTGAAGATGCAATATCACCGAGATAGTTCACGGTGATCACAATGCAAACCCACCGTCCAAGCACCACTGACACCCATGAGACAGTAGAGCTGTACCTTGGGCCATAGGTTCCCCTTTCCTTTCTTCGACTGTGGCCAGTGATTCTCTACCCAATCCAAGTCTCGGACAAGTTTGGGCGGAACTACCTGATCCCCAAGCGCGGTTCCCGAAATTTCCAACGAAATCACATTGCGAACTTTGTCACGAGAGGCAGGCTCGGTCGAGAAGTAGTTCGCCCATTTTCCGATCGTCCAACCGGGTGAATTCGATTGGGTAGATACATCTATAATGAGGCACAGTCAGGCACGGGAACGATACGATAGGAGGCATGAGTCAGACCTATCACCTCTATAGGAGTTGCTTCTCCAAGGGTCACCGAGATGTCAGCAACGGACAACTCTTCAGGTGGCATCTTCATTCCAAGTCCTTCGGGCGTTTCGATAACAATTGGCTCTTCCATCGCATGCGGGTCTTTTTCTAGCCAGGAAAGACAAACGTCCTCGCCCTTCATCCGCTTAAATGGCTCCTTCAGTATCGGTTTGCCTTCTAACATTTTCAACCACTTGTTAGTATTGGACTCAGAGCCCGTGCGCTGATCGACAAAGTCCCTCGTGGTGCGCTTTCTCGATGATTTACGAATGGGCGGCTTGTGGCTGATGGAACGTGTAACATCATCACTTAGACAGGGTTGACAATACCTGAAGAAGAGTGAGGTACGAAGCGGTTGACAAAGAAAGACCTCTACCACTTGTCCACGGTCTCAAGGTCACCCTGCTGCCCCACGCACCTCCAATGGAACCAGTTCTTGCAGGCGTCACATCTCACCCAACTTTCTCGGTCTGCAGGGTTGGAGCTTTGTTCGCCTTCGTCATGGCACGCGGGGCACTTGTCATCGGGAGCGCCGGTGTCCGCTGGAACTGGAACACCGGTCTCAGTAGCTTCCTCAGTCTCTTCTGCGGTTTTGCTGAGAGTATTACGGGCTGATCGTCGTCGAGGTTTGACCATCTGTTGATCGGGCACGTGGTCGCCCCCGGCGTGTCGTGATTATGGGGATAGGCAACACCACCAACGCGATCGTACTTATTGGCATTTCTATCTCGCAACCTATGGACGATGTTATATTATCTAGAAACGCTTCCAACTGAGGTACGATTTTGAGACGAAAAACCCGCGACGATCGGAGCTCGGATTTAGCAGAGCGTTGCCCACCCACGGTGATTATAGCGCTCGGGTGTGGAACAATGAATCCATTCAAATTACATTTCTGTCCTCGCAGAGTACGTCGTACATTCTTATCTAACCTTGTCAGGTACGAGCTTTATTTCTCGCTTAAATCAGCAACACCGGGCAGTACCTTTGCGAGGGAGGTTCACGACGGTTGTCCATGAACGAATGGAAGACACTCACCTTTCCTTCCAACAACTCGAGGCTAGCACCCCCACCGGTGCTCACGTGGCTGAGCTTGTCTTCTGCACCGTATTGTGCAACAACTGTTGCAGTATCTCCTCCCCCAACGATGACTACAGCGCCCTTCTCGGCTGCTTCGATATTGGCGTCGAGGAGAGCTTTGGAACCTCCGGCGAAGGCCGAGAACTCGAACACGCCAGGCGGGCTAGTATTGTCAGTGGGTAAGTGGGCCGATTAGGGAGAGAAAACTTGCCCATTCCAAAGAATAGTCTTGGCCTTCAAAACCGTCTCTCGGAACAACTTGCGACTCTCTTCCCCAGCGTCCAACCCCAACCAACCGTCTGGAATGCCTTCGGAATCCGACGCCTTTCCGACCTATAAATTTTCAATTAGGATGGTACCGTCGGAGGAAGCCCAATGAGCGTACTTGGGCATCCTTATCAAACTTGTCCCCAGTAACGTAATCAACTGGCAGGACCAGCTTGACGTTGTTCTTTTTTGCTTTATCTACGAGCCCTGCCACCTTTTCCGAACCCGCTGCGTCAAATAAAGAGTTCCCAATCTGTGAAGGATTAACCGACATCCAAGGGAGCCAACGATGTAAGACCAACCGAGACGTTCTCGAGTGTTTTCTTGAACGTGAATGCCATCCCTCCACAGATGATCAAGGAGTCGACCTACAATCCATCGGTTACAGATGAGGGGCTTTCGGGGAGGAAGGGCGGCCTGACCTTATCTAACATGTTATCGATCAACTGGATCTTATCGGAAACCTTGGCACCACCAAGGATCGCAAGGAACGGACGATTGGGGTGCTCCAACGCCTTGGCGAAGAACTCGAGTTCTCTTTTCACAAGGAATCCGGAGGCCCTCTGAGGGAGTTTTACTCCAACCATACTAGAGTGGGCCCGGTGAGCGGTTCCAAAGGCATCGTTGACGTAGATGTCACCAAGTTTCGTGAGGTTCTGGCGAAATTCTGCAACCTTGGTGGGGTCGGCTTTTATTTTCTTGCCCTCCTTATCCTTTGAGGATCCTTCCTCCTCGATATGGAACCGAAGGTTCTCCAAGAGAATGATGGAACCTTCTGGGGCGGAATCAACAGCCGACTCGACGTCGGGTCCAACACAATCCTTGACAAATATGATCGGTTTGTTGAGCTGCTTGCCCAATTCCACGGAGACAGGTTCAAGAGAGTATTTTGGGACGATTTTCCCATCTGGACGACCGAGATGGGACATGAGGATGATCTTGGAGGCACCTTTATGGAGCGGAATTAGGATGGGCTGCGGTAGAGCGGACAGATCAAACCGTTTTCTATGGCATATGTGATGGTGGGCAAAGCCGCAACGATACGCTGATTCTCGAGGTAAGAATGGTGAAACCTGAAACGATGTCGGGCACCTACCGCGGGATTCGTGATCTTGCCATCTTGCATGGGGACGTTGAAGTCGACCCTGACTAGTACTCGTTTGCCTTTGAGGTTAACATCGGTAATCGACAACTTGTTTGCGATGGACATGGTTGTGGATAATGGGGGTCAAGGAAGAAGAGAGGCAACGCTGAGCGTCAAGATCGATTTCAACTCCTGACCGCGATCATGGAGGCAGCCTCTACGCCGGCCCCCGGGAACTCGCTTGGCCTCGACATTCAAAACTTGTCAATTGAGGACGACGGCACGATACCAGCTCCTGAATCTCCCGAGCAGCCGGCGGATGCTCCAAAGGATGGGCCAGCCGATACAGCAAAGAAGGCTGAAAAGAAGAAGCCCTATGTGAATGCAGACCGGCACATGACTGGGTCGAATCCTAGGGTAAAGATTGCTCCCATACTTCTAACTGAACAAATCTACAACCCTCTGGCAGGAGAAACCGAGTGATGATGAGCTTGCTGCTCGCATGGCCAGAATCCGAGAAAACAACGAGAGGATCAAGCAACGCCGATTGGTTTGTGGCGCACGGGCTCTGATCTTGGATCCGACTGACTCGCTTGGTCTTGCAGGATGTGCAAGCGGATGAAGACGCTTTTAAAAAGAGCGAGGAAGAAGAAAGGGCCATGCAGGCTCGGATACGTAAGGTACAAGAGGGTGTCAATAATGCGCGACAACAGAGCGCACGCCGGAAGATGGAAAAGATTGAGGCGCGCGAATGGGACACTGGAAAAAAGGAGGGGCAGCCAGAAAATGCGCGGGGCCACGAGGAGGAGAGGGGGAAGGAGGAAAACACCCGTGGTCGTGGGCGGGGACGTGGTCGCGGTCGTGGCCGTGGACGGGGTCGCGGGCAAGGCCAGGGCGACACAGCTGCCGCGGAGAACGACCCGTGGGTTCCAACGACCTCCGGGGCAGAGGCAGATGGCGGGGAGCGTGGAGGGAGCCAGCCTGGGCGGGACGCAAACCGGGCTCGGTCTGACTGGTCAGATCGACCTACCTGGGATTGACCGTTTTTCGTGTGTACCTAGCACGCACATACATTTGATCATTTTCATCTCTCCCTCCCACAATGCCAAGAGGCATCCTCCTGACCTCAAATCTCCCTCAACTCCAGAATCTGATAAAGAGGGACCCTGAGGCCTACAGGGAAGAGTTTCTCCAACAGTGGAATCACTACAACACCATCCGTCAGATTTTTCATCTCAACCCCGAGGAACAGGCGAACCATTTTCGCGAGCTCATCTCCTTCATCGCCCAGGTGCCGTTTCTCCCATCCCTTCCAAACCCCGAACGTGTGTATTTAAACGCAGTCCGTAGCTTGCCCAATGTTATCCAAGGGAAACTGCAGAATTTCCAGCTCAACTATCCGCTCTGCTCATCGACAACTACCCAATCTTGCCCCCAGACATCCGCAGGTCCTTGGTCCAGAACCTGGTCATGCTGAGGAGTAGAAATGTCATATCCTCTGTGACGTAAGCTACTTCCCCGTCAGCCCCCGTTCCCTCTGGTCTCTGACAACGTATAATCAGTTTGTTGCAAACCCTCTTTCCCCTCCTGCCCCGTACGACATCCACTTCCTTGCGAACGTTCATACGGAAAACCATCTTATCCGACATAAAACTTGCAAACACTCGTACCAAGAACCACAAACTCAACAGGGTTGTTCAGTCTATGCTATTCGGAATGGTCGAGCGAGGCATGGGCCTCGACTTCGTCGGAGATAAGGGGAAGGCCAAAGCCACCTCCGACTCAACGGTAGGACTACCTGGTCAGGACGCTATGTGGGCCGTGGTTTTGACCAAAGAATTGTGGAAAAAATCTATCTGGTCAGTCCTCTTTGCATCACCTCCATTTCACCCTAACTCGTTGAAAGGAATGATGCGAAGTCTGTCGCAATCATGGCTATGGCCTGCTTTCACCCTGTCGTTAAGGTCCAAAGTGCCTCGATGCACTTCTTTTTGGGTTCTGACCAAGACAACGATGAAGCGGAAGCAAGCGATGACGAGGCAACACTCTTGTCCTATCCTCCCATACTCTCATTGAACGGCTCGATCCTAGGGACCTGGTCTGAAGACTTTACAACACCGTCGCGAAATAAATAAGAAGACTCGTTCCGGAGATAAAAAACTGGAAAGGCAGACGAAAAAGATGAAAAAGGTTCGTCCATTGGTCTATCCATATCCACACTCACCACAAATCTCCCCCCTAGAAACGTGCCGGAGAGTCAGGTCCAAGATCGGGGAACTTTCCTGCATTACAACTCTTACATGACCCCCAAACTTTCGGGGAGAGGCTATACGAAAACTTGGGCCGTTACGAGAAGAAACTATCATTGGATCACAAAATCATCACAATGCAGCTCCTATCACGTGTCATGGGATCCCACAAGTTGTGCATACTCGGATTTTATACATATGTGGTCAAGTATATCACCTACCATCAACTCCATATCCCCACAATTCTAGCCGCGCTAGCGCAGTCTGTTCATGAGCTCACGCCGCCGGATGCGCTCGAACCTGTGATTCGGAAGATCTCTCAAGAGTTTATCCATCCAGGCGTGGGCAGTGAGGTGATCGTGGCTGGGCTAAATACAATCCGCGAGATCTGCCGGAGGCAATCATGGGCTATGGACGAGGACCTCCTTGGGGACCTCGTGGCCTATAGGAAAAGCCGCGATAAAACTGTGGTGGCTGCAGCGAGGGGACTCCTCCAGCTGTTCCGGGAAGTCAACCCTGGTATGCTTAGAAGACGAGAAAGGGTCAGCATCTGGAGCGTTTAACTGTATTAATACTGATCTTTAGTAGGGGAAAGAGGCTAGTATGGGTCATGGCAAGGAAGCACATTCTCTCCCTTTTGGCCATGATGCGAAGGTGGTAGAGGATATCGACGGCCTCATCGTAAGTTGCGCATGCCCAGAAATCCACCCAGTCGTTGACCACACGGCCACACTAGCTCCTAGAGGACCACCTAAAATCTCTCCGTACAGAAAATTCGGAGGAAGACGCTGTGGAAGAACAAGCGTGGGATAATTGGCTCGTCGGGTCTGACTCGGATTCTTCGGATTCTTCGGATTGGATCAACGTGGAATCAGATGGCCCCGATGAGCTCGAGATCAGTGACAGTGACAGTGGAATGGGCGACAGCGGACCTAGCTTTGCGAGATCTGATCAACAAAAGCAGTCGCCAGTGAGGGTATCGTCCCTTGCGACCACGAAGGTAAGAACCTCCAGTATCCCATGCGAAGCCTGGGCTGACATCCCCCTTAGATACTTACGCCAGCCGATTTTGCTTTAATAAATGACCTCAAGATCAGAGCCGCCACCGCGGTCGTTGAGAAGACAAACGGGTCTGTCACCAAACGGAAGCTCGCAACTTTAGAAGCGAACAAAAAGTACGCCGTTGCGGATAGCGATTTCATTTCAGAGAACGATATCCTCGGACCAAGGAAGAAGGCCAAGGCTGATTATAATGAACGTATGGCATCCATTGAGAAGGGCAGGGAGGATCGGGGGGCGTTTGGCTCGAAAAAAGGCAAGAGGAAGGAGGTACCAAGTAGTTCGACGAACAAGGAGAAGGCAAGGAACAAGCCCTTTATGATGGTCATGAGCAGTGGTGCGGTGAGGGGGAAGAAGAGGGCGTCTTTGAAAGAAAAGCAGCAGAGGCTTCGGAGACACATTGACAAAGCGAAACGATCGAGATAGTTTCTTGTTACTACTCGACCAAAACCACAAATCCAATGGAACCTTCTCATAAGCGTCGGCGTCTTTTACAACGCTCTCCCTCACCACAATATAAACTCGACGACGAGGAAAACGGCGACTATGAGCCTTATGTTCCCGTGGCGCAGCGGCGGCAAGAGAAACTAGCAAAGCTCTCTTCCTGGGCCAAAACCTCGGACAAGCGCGATCCCACGTACGCCCCTGAGGATCGGACAGACCAACTCCAAGACGAGGATGAGGAAGAAATCAGGAGGGAAAAGTTACGGAAGGACAGGACACTACTGGCCGAAGCTCAGGAAGTCCATCTTAAGAAGGCGGCGGAGGGTGCGTGTTCATCTTGTTTTCCTCTAACTCCGGTTTATCATATCCTAGATGCAATGAAGACCGAAGTTGAAAAGCAAGAGGAGCAGGATGCTGAAATCCTTGCTGCAATTGCGACACGGCGGAAACTTGCTTCAGACATGGAACTGGCGAAGGGGATCCAGTACACTGAGTCTCTACAGACATTGTGAGTCTTCGCTGAGTGAGGCACGAGGTCGCGTCACATCTCATACGCGCATAATCCACATTAGGTGGCGTCCTCCTAAACACATCAGAGAAAGGACCCCAGAGCAATTGGTCAGAACTCGCGAGAAGTACCATATCGTCGTGGAAGGCGAAGATGTTCCTCCGCCCATTGAGTCTTTTTCCGTAAGTTCCAATTCTCCCCCACACCACCCACCTTACGCGTTCCCTGTTGCAGGATATGAAGATACCAAATAGTATAACACAATATTTGAGGAAGAGTAAGATAATCAAACCTACGCCGATTCAAATACAGGGCATCCCTACAGCGCAAGTCAAAGTGCTCCGTTCACCTTCTCAACCATTTGTTGACGTGCGCCCCTTCAGGTTTTCTGGCAGGGATATGATTGGGATTGCGTTCACGGGGTCAGGAAAGACCTTGGCTTTTTGTCTTCCGGCCATCATGACGGCTCTCGAAGAAGAAACCAAATTACCCCTCGCTCGCGGAGAAGGTCCTGTCGGGGTGATACTTTGTCCCTCGAGAGAACTTGCCACTCAGACATTTGAAAACGTCAAGGCGTGGACCGGTGTACTAGCCATTGACGGTCGCTATCCTTCCCTAAACAGCTTACTTTGCATCGGGGGTATCTCCATGAGTGAACAGAACCATGCGTTTACTACAGGTATTCATCTTGTCGTCGCAACCCCGGGACGCCTTATCGACATGCTGGAGAAGAAACGGTTTACCTTTAATAACTGCAAGTACTTGTGCATGGATGAAGCAGATAGGATGATAGACCTTGGGTTTGAAGAAGATGTTCGGAACATCATGAGCTTCTTCAAGGTATGATCTTGAACTCTGGATTTCCCCTCCTCATTTTCCGGCAGAGACAGCGTCAGACCCTCCTCTTCTCCGCCACTATGCCCAGGAAAATTCAGGACTTCGCTCAGCAGTCTCTTGTGAAGCCTGTCCTGGTAAACGTTGGCCGTGCGGGAGCAGCAAACCTCGACGTTCTCCAAGTGGTCGAGTATGTGAAACAAGAAGCAAAAATGGTTTATTTGTTAGAATGTCTCCAGAAGACCCCACCACCGGTAATCATCTTCAGCGATAACAAGAATGAAGTGGATGGTACGAAACTTTTACCTTGGGGAACCCTGAACTGACTAGTACGTAGACATTCAGGAGTACTTGCTTCTCAAGGGGGTCGAGGCAGTCGCAATTCATGGCTCAAAGAGTTGTGTGATCCCACCACCTTCAGTTCGTTGACTGACTACTCTATAGCACAAGAAGAACGGCAATATGCAATCAGATCCTTCAAATCTGGCGCAAAGGATGTGATGGTAGCTTCAGGGGTAGCATCCAAAGGCCTCGATTTTAACGACATCCAGCATGTTATCATCTTTTCTATGCCAAAGGAAATCGAGGACTACGTACATCAGATTGGACGCACAGGGCGCAGCGGCAAAACAGGTATCGCCACTACGTTTGTCAACATGAACACACCGGAACAAACGTTGCTTGATCTGAAATATTTGTTAATGGAGGCCGGACAAAAGTGAGTCTATCCGTGAGGACTATGGGCCCTGTTCTCTAACTTTACTCTGGAGGGTACCCGGATTCTTGGAGAAGGTAGAAGATCCCCGGGTCGCTCAAGAGAGTGTACTCAAAGGATGTCCAGTCTGTGGTGGTAGGCCATTTCAACCCCTCCCCGTGAATTGACATCCTGAATAACCGTTATTACAGGTCTGGGTCACGGAATTTCTAATTGTCCAAAGCAAGAGGAGGCGCAACGAAGGCAGATTGCATCGCATCGCGTCCAGGACATGGGGGGCTACTAGCGTCCAAGCTGCAAGTAAAATACAACTTTTCCAAAAGGGAAAGAGTACATGAGTAGAACGCCGCCAGTTGTCACGCATGATATGTATACTGTTTATGCAGCGCTCTGGAAGAATATGTTTGAACAGGTTCAAGGGGTAGATGCGCAAGCCAGGAGGGTCTCACTCTTTGATGTGGAGTTTGGGGAAGTGATGATTGTGCAAGATTGCAAGGAATTGCTTTCCGCAAAGCTTAAACATATCTTTGTGTCCTTCGAACTCGAGCATGCAGCGTCTTAAGGCCTCGGAGTCTATCCTCGTCAGACGCGGCCCCATCCCAGTGGAATGCGAAACACTCACCTTCGACGGTGAGGAGGCTTAAGTGGTGGATGCTCGTTTCGTGAATGAGGTCGTTCGGGTTTGCGAATTTGTTCATGGTAGCGATCTGACGGAAATTGAGGAAGAATCCAAGCACAACGTGTTGTCCGACTTACCTCGTTACGCACTTTTAGGAGCTCGTTGAAGCATCTTGTTAAGGCACTGTCCGGAGGAGCAACTGATACCGGAATGACTCCAGTGGGCCTGTTAAGCGGTGAGGATGACTGAATGTCCTCCATTTGATCATCTTCGCCAGAAGAATCGACGTAGAGGGTGTCGTAGTTGTGCGCAGGAGCGCCTCCAGCTTGGGGTTTGTTGTGAATTCCCCTAGGTTTTGAGCCAGCAGGTGCGCCATTCTTCGGGAGAGTGGAACTCTGCGGCTTCGTGGCCTTTACTCGCAGTACCAGCGAAAACTTACGCTTTTTGAAACCCGTCGCGTTTAACCCAAGCTGCAGTAACGTTAGTTCTGAACGTCAGGAGGGTTCGGTAGACTCGCGACTCACGATGATGTACTTCACTGACCAAGTGTCCTTCCGGATAAATGACCAGTCCAGGCCGCCCTGCTTGACGAGTTGATCGATGATCCGAGTGACAAGGTCCTTGTTATAACATTTCCCGGTGCCGAACAGTGGGCTATTCTGGAGACCCCTCAGTTTCACCTCCTTATTGTTCGCCCCCCGGTAAACATCCACGAGCATAGTTTTCGAGAGTGTATCGCCATTCATGGTCAAGTCAGAAACGATTTGGAGGAGGTTATTCGCTGCGTCGGTAAAATCTTGTTCAACCGTTGCTTCGTCCCTGAGACAGACGTCACAGCGTTTCCGGCAATGCTGTGGATCAAACTGCTCTCCGAAGTGTCGTAGAATCTGTTGTCGCCGGCACTCCATCTCATTGTCGCAGAACTCTTTGACTTCCTGGAGTTGTTCCAGTTGGTGCCGCTTTTCGTTGTGATCGAGATCCCCGCTGTAAATAAGGCCGAGGCGTTTCGAATAGTCCCCCGCATTCCAGTCTAAGGAGTCCGTATGTAAACCGGATGTTGAATTGGTTTGGAGGGTAAACATACAAAGGATACAATCCGCGGGGTTTCCATCTCTACCAGCTCGTCCGGTTTCCTGGTAGTACCTGAACGAGGTTGTAAGACGATAACTCATTAACCCGCTGCCTGACTCACCCATCGAAGGAACGCGGGAGAGTCTGGTGCACGACGTAACGTACTGGGATCGATCAGGGGTGAGCAGATGTATCGATGTTACCTCCGACGGAGAGACTCACCGTCAGGTTTATCGATACCCATACCGAATGCTATCTGTGCAAGTGGTGAGCAACAAGAAAGAGATGCCGAAGGGAAACTGCACACAGTTGCAACAATAATCTTTGTCCTACCACTGAGCCAATTCTCTTGGGTCTGGGTCTTTGCGCTCCCCTCAATCCCCGCATGATAGTGTTCCGCGGATAAGTTGTACTTGGAACGCAGCTCTTCGGCAAATTTCTCACAGTCGTCCCTCTTCCATGCGTAGACAATGCCGGTTTCTCCTTCATGTGTGTTCTGGATCCATTCGGCAATGTGCTCAAGTCCATTACCACGTCTTGTGCGAACTTCGTAATGGAGATTTGCGCGATTCGAAGACTGAAGGATCTGGAGGCAGTCATGGATGCCTAACTGTCCCAGTATGTCGTCTCGGACTCGTTGGTCAGCGGTTGCGGTGAGCGCCATGATCGGGACATCTGGATACTTTTTCCTCAATTGGTCCAGGGATTTGTACTGAATGTTGTGATCAGTATGGGAAACAGAAGTAAAACTGAGCCCTCACCGCCTCACGAAAGTCACGACCCCAGGTTGAGATACAATGCGCTTCGTCGATGACAAACCGTGCCAACTGTCCGTTCTGGTAAAGCTGAGTAATAATGTTCTTCATCGTATCATTCTGATGCAGGCGTTCGGGTGCGATGTAAAGCAACTGAGGTTTCCTCCCGCTCCTTCTAAGTCGTGAAAGTGTGGATTGCGAGTCCTCGCCAGATGTGACGCTCACGGCATCGATACCTTTCTGCTTTAGTCCATCGACCTGATCCTTGATGAGGGCGATAAGAGGGCTTATCACGATTGTGACACCCCGCGTAGTCCCAGTGGTACAAACTGCTGGAAGCTGGAAACATAGACTCTTTCCGCCGCCAGTAGGTAGTAATATGAATACATCTTTCCCATCCAATGCTGCTTCTATTGCCTCTCGTTGGTTCGGTCGAAAGTGTGTGAGCATGAAGACGTCCCGTAAGATCTTCATCATGTCTTCTCCGCGAGAGCGGGTGATACGCGATGTATTGGTATGCGAAGTGGCGATAGGTGTGTCGATGAGAACAACAGAGGGAGAAGCACCTAAGCCCGAGTGTTGTTGCAACCGAGGGGGGAGGTGTTGCGTTGCACTGGGGTTTAAGCCAGAACTCCCGTCCGTCATAGCACTGCTGTTATCATCTTCGTCGTCCAATATAATTATCGGCGCCTTTCCTTGTGATTTCGAACTGGGCGGGAGGTCCTTGGAGGCAGGGGAACTACGGAGAGTGGGGACGTTCTCCAGCTTATTCGATGGGGCCGGAGCGGGGATGCGCGGTTCTCCGGAGGATTGTGACTTGCGCGTGCCGCCTGATCTGCTGTCCAGTATTCCTTGAATACCGTGTCGGCGGCGTGAACAGACGTCGCTGGAAAATTTTAGGGGGGAGGGAGTAAAGGAGAGGTGAGCTTTGCGTACATGATATGCTGAAACTCTGCAGGTGGTGCGGGACCCCTCCGGATGTGCACTTCGAGGAGGTCCTGAATGAAACCTAGGTCCTCGATGCGACTTTGGAGTTGTTGATCAGTTTCCTAAGAGCTGTTCAGCATGTACAAGTGGTGTCTCCTTTGCCTTACTCACCTCTAAAGCCTCGCGTGTTATGTCAGAAGGGTGGCCAAAAGACGACGGGTGATCGTCGCCAACGTCAATGTATTCCATGATCACCCTTTGTGGAGAGACAGGCATGGGCCTGTGAATAAGATTTGTAACTCCTCCTAAGGGTGTTTCTTGAGAGAAACGGTTTTCCTTCTCGTTTCCAGTGTGGCACCTAGAACGCTTCGGTTGGACAGCAGAGGACGGAGGGGGGGTTTCAGGATCGGATGAAAGGCGTTTGGCCGGTACCGCAGGGGTAGAAGAGGAAGGTAGATCGCGCTTCATGGAGGCAAATGATCTGGGGGGCTTGAATTTGGACGCCTGTAGGCCGAAGGTTAGGGGTAGCACAAATGCATCAAACGGAACGGACCCTGGAAGGCCGAGCGGGCGAGGGTGGTGTAGAAGTTGAAGCTGAGACGGATTTTGAAGCAAAGACTGAGTCCCCGTTGCGTCGAGGGACGTCAAGGGGATTGTTCTTGGGAGCGGACATGAGAGAGGAGAGGAGAAGATGCACCCCTTAGTTTCCCGATCACATGTGCCATTATCCGCGACGCGTCTCCAACAGTTCTCACGCCTGTTCGTCCTTTCCCCATGCAGAGGCAACAACAGTCAAAGCAGTATTCTTGCCCAACTCTTTCATTTGACGAGATAATCTCCAACTTCTTCAGTTGGGGCTTTTCCATCAGCCACGAACAACTTCTCAGACCTTCCCAGGAGTTTGTGAGCTCCATCTATTGGATCTGCCTCAACCGTGTCAAAGACCTCTCTCAGGATGGGTTGGCTGATGCGGCAACCGCCACAACAACCCTTAGAGAGCATACAGTAAGCCTTGTTTCTCAACTGCTATCGAACCCCGGCTGTAGCTCTGTCTCTCAGGATCTCTATGCGCCCGCCACCAACCGTGTTGTATTTCTTCACCACATGTAAATTCCTGGCCTAGTTCATGTGATACTCGTCACTAAAGCACATCAGGAAAGGCGTCGCACGCATGGCGAAGATTCCGGACTTCGACCTGCGCGACGTTGCAACTCCAGAACCACACCGAACTCGTTCACACCTCTCGGCATTCATAAACCTTATCAGATTCATAGAGGAACAAGAACCACACCTCGCTTCCATCCGGAGTCGATCGTCGACCCTTGTGCAGGATAGGGAGCGCGTAGCGAAGGCCTCTCTTGAGGTTCAACAGAAGACATCTGCAATTAAGCATGTTTGCCTGCTGCTCTCCATCTCTGCTGCTGACACATTACCATAAGGGCCAGATACGAAGAGCTCGAACCTAGATGCGAAGCATTGAGGACTGAAAACGCACAAGGCAAAGTTAAACTATTGATGCTCAAAGAGCTTCACAACAAGCTTACGAAGGAGAGTGAACAAATCAAACAAGAGAAGGCCGAGCAACGCCAGCGCAAGGTCATTCCCCCGTAACCCTCGCGGCCAATTTTTCTAACCGAGCGCACGCAGGACGTGATTCTGAATGAGATGTCGGTACTTTCCGACGTCGTGTTGTCGACCCGCTCTCGAATTGTCCAATCCCCGGAGCGCATCAAACGAAATATCGTGACCATGGGTGCAACAGCTCTCGAAGACAAAAAGTCTATTAGCACCAATGAAGCAAAAACTCGGGACCTGCAGGCCAAAATCAACATACTCTTTCAGGTTGAGAAGGTTTGTGGGTTCTAACTGTCCCTCGTGCACCACGGTCACGTCTGGTCCAGGATGTCCGCGCCTGTACAGAAGCCCTTCAAGCTATACAGAAAGAGAAAGGGACGCTGGAAGCTTCGATAAAGGACCTGGCTGATGGGAAGGATGTCTTAGAAGAAAAGAAAATGACTAAAAACGAGCTTGCGCTGAAACGAGAGGTTTGGGAATAACCTGCACTTTGACCTATGGTGGTTCTCACAATTTGGTAGAGAGTCCGCAAGCAACTGTTCAACGCCCAAGAGAAGCTTGATCGCGCAGTTCGCCACGCGCAAGAGAAACGAAACGCGAGCCAACAAACTATTGAACGGTTACAGGCAGAATATGAGGAGATGGTTGCGGAGCGACGCGATAACGACAAGGAAGTGGAGGAGTATCATATTCAGGAACGCGAGGTTCAGAAGACGGTTAGATTTCATTGCTCTGAAGGCGACCCAATCTGACGCATGAACAATATAGATGACGCAGCACGTGAAGCAAAGTGAGGCCGAGTTGAACGAACTCCTCACGGAATACTGGAAGCTCAGGCATGAAGCAGGCAGGTACATTTTGTCGCACGACAGAACGGTTCTCACAGACCACTTTCAGACTTATACATGGAAATTATGTCCAACAAACTGACAGAGGGCTGAAACGAGTCGATCAGGAACTTGAGCGTTACAACTACATTTGCGCCTTGCGACTGACCCCCTTCCCCTCTGGTTTGCATGACGGACAAAACCACGTCCCTTTCGGCGCCTTCTTGAGTCCAATGCAATCGTAATGAAACTACGTAAGGTCAGTCAAGGTCAAGGGACATCCAGGAAACTCACCCAATCGTGTGGACACTTTGGGCTGTTTTCGCATTGCACCATCTACAATACGATGTAAGTTTTAGAAATGCAGAAGACAAATAAACGATTCGTACGGAGCCATAGGACACGTTATTACAATAACAATAGCGAGGTTCGTTGGGGTCGGGCGTGTGGACAACATCTCCGACGGTTGAGATTTCTGGTGGTTGCAACACACGCTGACCATATGTATTCTTCTTCCCCTTCTTGCCGTTTCTAGCTATCCTGACCCATGTTGTATTGGTCTTCCTGCGAGATCGGTCCGGCATGGGAAATACGATAGTTGATGGTTCACGAGTACCAGATGAGTGGTCTAATGACTGTGGGAGGGGTTCAATTTGAGGTCGCAGCCATCTGCCGGTAATGGCGTATGATAGAATGCGCCTAGGCTGAGAATCCGGGTGACTGGCCAAAGCGATGATCGTCTCTACCTCTTCTATCGATTGATCAAGGAGGCGGATTTGTCTGTCAACCTGTTTTGTTATAATACCCAATCAGTAACGTGGAGGAGGGGGCGAGATGGCGAGACCAACGGAATCGTAGGCAGACTGCGCGATGTTGACTCTTTCTTGGGCAGCGCGAGAGTTCTCCTCTGTTATTGCAGCAACCCGGGAGATTAACCCCTTTGAACTTGACGAAGAGAGAGAACCAGTTGCCACCGATCCCTGTCCATCGTGACCATGATTGGTACGAGCTTGGAGGTATTGACGTAAGTAGTCGACCAAAACCGCGTTGTTTACTTTCTGCCTGTCAGTGCAAGCATAGATGCGCTGTGGTGGGGGGAACTCACACTGCGCTTGATCGTCCAACTCGCGGATGAGAATAAACGCACGTTGTAACGTCAGCGGGAGTTGTTCCAGAACTTGTCTCGTCAGTGGTGATGAGGGTGGGCAAAACGGAAAATACCTTCGTGATATTCTTCACGGAAAACATCCCAGACTCCAGAGTTGGTCTTCTCTTCGACTGGTGGGCCGCCATCGGAGGGACCGTCAACTTCCCTGGTGCTACTGTCGTCGCCGTCGTTGGGTGCAAAGGCGACTGACCTCCGCCGCTTACGGGGTGGCATGATCACGTATTCGAGGGACCTTTGGAAGCGCTGACCGATCGATTACCGCCACCACTCCGCCATGAGCTCGGGAGCAGAGGAACCGAGTGCGATCCAGCGTGAGTCGTAGTGTTTCGAGTAGCGTGGGCTCTCCGGGACCTCTCGTTCTTTCAGGAGGTGTCCAGCAACTCGTGGACCGGATCCAAAAACATTGCAGCAAGATACCCGTCGCCAAGGTCAATCTCTCTCCCTCATCTCTCTACCTGATGCTGATTATGCGGTTCATACCCCAAACCAGAAAGAAACCTCACAGCTTATAGAGCTGTGCGAATCCCTTACTAGTCGTCTTAGCGATCGTTCTCTCGTTCCGCAACCATCCAACTATGAAGATATCAAAAGGCCTGCCCATTGTCCCCCGTCAATCTACACTCTGCTGACATGATACGACAGTAACCTGTCCAAATGCGAGGAACAATTGGCAGGCTGGTCAAAATACAATTATCCAAAGAGCTTGAGTGAGTTTAGATCATTATCACCCCATTCATAATTCATTAGTCTCTAAGTGAAAAAAACGCAAATCGAGTCGGGTGTGACAGAATGTGCCAAGAGGCTCGAGTCCGTTGTGAGTTTCGTAGAGGTTCTCCTTGGAGTATCTATTATGGACTCACGTCGACCGGGGCGATTTCCCAAAGATATCCCAGTGTCCACCTATCCAACCCACCCCTGTTTCTTCTCCTGGTAACCAGGGAACAGACCCTCTCGATCGTTGGAGTACCGAAGGGGTCCCCCAGAAGGAGGGGGCAGTTGAAGAGGTTAGCATGGCAGGGCCTGGTCATAATGCAGGTATTTTCGTTGCGTCCAGAAAGGATGCGGATGATGACGCCAGATGGTCGATATTCAGAAGCTTCGGTTTGACGAACCGTTGCCACATCGTACCGCGGAACACGAGATACAGAGTCAGTCAGCCGAAGCCAATGAAGCGCCGCCTGTCAAGCGACTGGACAAGGAAGTTACGAGACTAGGGGAGATTGCTTTTGCTGGAGGAATGTATTGTGAAGTTTGGGTGGGGCGATGGGAGAAAGGAGGCGGGGAGAGAGGTAGCGGAGAAGGGGTCAGCGGGGAAAAATCGGGTGACAAGGGAGCGGGTGGGGAGAAAGGAGACGTTGAGAAGGTAAATCTGAGTCTCATTACTTTTATCCTGCTAATATCGCCGTAGGTGGCCTTGAAAGCACTCCGAACACTCAAGGCACCAGAGAGGGCACGTAAGGTTTGACCTTTGTGGACTGTCTCTACGCTATTCCTTGATGCCTCCTTTCCTGGTTATTAGAGACTTGAACGTGAACTGCCAAGCTGGGCAGAGCTACACCATCAAAACATCCTACCGTTCTATGGTGTGTGTATTTCCCGGACTCTTCCCCCCTCCCCCGAAAGTTCTCACGGTTGTACAGGGATAGTTATCATCGGACCACGCCTCCACATGGTGAGTAGGTCACCACACCAGAAAAAGCACGAGGCTGGTTCACATCCCTTAGGTGTCACCATGGCAAGAAAACGGAAACCTGCTTGTCTACGTTAAGAGTAACCCTCAGACGAATAAAAACTATCTGGTAGGCTACATCGCAAGTTGCGCGAAGATATGGAGCTTTACTCGTCACGATTTAGTTGCGCGGCTCCGCAGCCGGCCTGAGTTACCTTCATTCACGGGGTATCGTACATGGGAGCGGTGAGTCTGACAGGGGTTCGACACGTGTGCATGATCTGACCTCTCCCGCAGTCAAATGCGTGAGTTTTTATACCTCCTTGTGAAAGTCTGTTGACTGAAGAAATGCAGAAAAATGTGCTTGTCTCTGACGAGGTAAACTTTATGTTCACATCCGATCCATAGAACATGGGCTGACTGCACACTGGTAAGGGGGAACCACAGATTTGTGACTTTGGAATAGCAAGGATTGTGGAGGACATCAGCGAAAACACGATCTCAAAGACAGTGTCATCCGGAGATGTTGTCAGGTTTCAGGCCCCCGAACTCATCGAAAACAACAATGGCCACCCAACGACACATTCTGACACATACTCATTCGCAATGCTGATACTCCAATGCATCACGGAGGAAGTGCCATTTTTCAACCTCACTCGGGATGCTGCAGTCATTCATGCAAGGATCAGCAAGAGACAGTATCCACCTCGACCAGATGGACAGGACAAGAAAAACAGTGTCTCAGACAGTTTATGGGACCTTATGATGCGTTGTTGGTCTGTCAAACCTGACCACAGACCCACAATGGAACTTGTCCACCGTTTCTTCTTGGACCAGGCTTGACACTACAATATATAGAAAGTTTTCATTGACAAAGATTTGGTTTAACATTATGTTGTGAAACATAAGGAAGAGGGAATCCTGCCCAAATCAAAAAGGTCAAAAAAGGCCTCAGTAATGGTACTGATCCCAACATAGGTTGTATTCATGGTGAGGGAAGATGCCAGGGGAGTAAACTGATGCTTCATTGGGAGGGAGTGACCTCTTCTGACCTGTCCTCTCTCTGATCCTGTTGAGTGGCCCCAGGTGGTAAACGTCCACTAATTGGGGGGAAACCTAGGTGGGCAGATGGTAGCACCACCTGGCCATCAGGCCGATGTGGCACCATGTATGGGGTGTATGGCTGAGGATATGGAGTCAAGAATGTGGTTGGATAGAAGTGTGGGTGATGATACACAGATTCACCATCACCATTTTGGTGGGGAGGCAACCCATGAGCAGGTATTGGGGTTGCAAGATAGAACTGGGGATAGTAGATTGCTGGGTCACCAGGTTTGGGAGGTGCAGGAGCATACTGTCCAAGAAAACCTGGTGGGAAGCCAACTGGGCTGATGAATGGTATGGCAGAAGATGTCCCTGGTATTGCCGTAGCCATTGGGATTGACTGGTGTGTCGAGCCATCATATGGCGGATCCAGAGAGAATGCTGTGTAAAAGTGAGGTCATGGAAGATAAGTGGTTGGAATGGACACACGTTTTCCATCGCGCTTCTTGTAAGGGCCTCGTTTTATACCCTTCTTCCGCTCCTTGCGGTGAGAATCGACACACTCCTCTGCAATGCCGTATTTGACACAACGGAGACATGGGCGAGCGTCGTCACACTTCTTGCAAGCCTTCTGACAGTTGGTGCATGCGTTCTTGACTTGCCTGCGCTTGCTGCGGGTTGGAGGGGTGGGTACGATGCCACTTGGGAAAGGGTACATGTGCATCGGCATGCCGGAGTACGTCAAAGGATGCACGGTCATTGACGGCTGCAAATCGGCGGTTTGAGTTTCATTAGATGCTGGTTCGTCTGGTTCTGGAGACGGGCTGTTTGGCATCCCTACCAGAGTGGGTGACGGATGAGAGCAAGGGGGGAGATAGATGAAATACGTACTTGGGACGACCGTGGCTGGAAGACGGTCTAGAAGAGGATCGAAGCTGGTGCTCCTGAGCGGCGCAGCGTCGTGCCCTGCGAAGAGGGAGAGCAGATGCCTGGACAATACGATGTCAGATGTGTCATTGCCTAGAGGATGAGAGCCGAAGAATGATCACCACACGAGAGGGCGACGGCAAACACCAAGGCCAACTATCGCAGTGAAATCTGCTCCGATTGAATGGAACCTGCTCGGGTCGCCGGCCGTTGGGTTCCCTCGTGGTCTATTGTTGATCTTAAGCCATTACAGTTCTATTTGTAATCGATTTGTAGTCTCACTACGTTTTGTTTTGTACGTGCCATACATTTCGTAGTCACACTACGCCCCCTCGCTTGTTTGCCACGTGTTAGGCATTGAGCGGGGGCACTCATTGAACTCCCTCCCTCCCTCCTCGTCAACCTCGACATCGCCGCCCGTGGCGGTCAAGTCCTGCCAGAAAGCATTCTCAGACCCCGGCCTTCCTACCTTTTCGTATTTGTTGTCGTGCTGTTCTGTCCTGTCTCTCCTTTTGCCCCACCCTCCGTCGTCTCCGCTCGTAATGTCTTCCCCAGTTCCAGCCCAAGTGGCTCATGACAGCCTGAGTGTACGAAAACGAACCCGACCAACCCTCCTGGATCTAGGGAATTCGGATTCTCCAGATAACGCTCCATCGGATACTTCGCAAGACCCAACCGTCGCCTCAAGAGAGGTGAGGGCTGTCTTGAATCACGCCTGATTAACTACCTTAACACCGTTCATTTTGACACTTAGCCTCGCGTTCACGGCTCTCCGGCGAGGCATGTTCACGACCCGGAAGTTGATCCTCCACCACGTTCGACCTCAGCCTCATCCTCTCTCGATCCCTATTATTTTACTGCACACACCCCAGAACTTCCTCACCCGACGTTACCCGCAATCCATCTGGCACCTCGTACCCCTGAAATGCGCCGCCATGTTACTGAGCCTGTCACACCAGCTAGGGACCCCGCTTCAATCGATCGACGTGGCCTTGTGGGTGTCGGAGAACTGGCGACTCCTCGGTGGACGCGTGCACCTCGCGTCGATGATGATGAAGATCAAGTTGACCTGACCCTCAGCAACGACAACGGAGATTACGAACAGGATGATCCTGACAGCCCTTGGACGATCGAGGCCCGAGATGGCGAGACAGAGAGTGTGGGTCATGTAGGTTGTCCACTCTCTACTACTTATTGACTCGCTGAATGCAATCTAGATGTCCGACGTACCCCAACTCCCCCGTTCTATAAGAACACGCCCTTCAATAGCCGATGAAAGCGGTGGAGAGGAAATTTTGTATCCCAGACAATCTTCGCAATCGGAGCACCGCCCTCTACAGCATATTCCCACTCACGAGTTAGATCAGGCGCCCCCTTCGGACTCATCTGGCATTATGTATCGCGTAGAACCTGTTCAGCCACTCACGAAAGACACCGCGGTCCGCAAACACCGTAGCCTCGGCGTAGGGCCCCCTCCCGGACAGAAAACTAAAGATCGAAGACGAGACCCAAATCTCACACCATCAAAGGAAGGCAGCGGTATCAAGGGTGATAGACATTCTAGGCACTCGTCAATCGGTTCTTCGTCAAGCCACGATCACAGTCGTCGAGTTCACACCACGGATTTCTCTCACCTACCCCCTTCTCCATCGACCTCATCCATTCATCACCTCTTGAAGGGTACCGGTAGTCTCGTGCATAGTCCATCTAATGTCGCCCAATCGCTGCTACGCGGAACTCAGGAGGGATGGTCTGCGATGGACGATGAAGCGACTGTTGATGCCCTCCGCAAGCTGGATGGTCTGTCCAGCAAGAGCGCTCACGCCAGTTCCCGCGTTAGTACGGGCGGTGCCTCAAGGGCAAATAGCCTCAGCCGTCCCGGAACACCTGCGAAATCAACCACTACTCAATGGGAAGGTGTTGATGGGAAGCGCAGCAGTCGACGGATCAGTACTCGTATCGAACCCGGTTCGGAGGGCAAGCGAGACTCCGGTTCGAGCGGCCGCAATCGAACCGGAGAATATCCTCCGGAAGGTGGCGAGCTTCATGTGGCCACAACGACAAGCGATGATGCCAACGGGCTTGTTCCCTCCGAACGGGTGGTTAGGAAGACGTCCGCCCGCCTTAGCTATAACGCGAAGCGAGCCTCCACTTCTTCTACCAGTCACACCAGCCCTACTACCAGCTCCAGGGATTCGGTGTCTCTTTCTGCTAGCACCAGCGTAACGTCGGTTTCTACCGCTTCCGTGAGGTTCCCTGGGGGAAAACCCAAACGGAACAGCACCGATGTACATTCTGCAGGTGAATCTGCCAGTGACAAGGAACGTGCAGGATCTGGCCAGGACTCGGTCCTTGAACACAATGTTCCTCCCGTTCCTCCGTTACCCAAGGGCCTATCTGGTTATCGTTCGCCACCATCGTCATCCACGCTCATATTTCCCCAGCACAACCAACAGGATTACCGAGAATCCGGTCTCGAGGATGAAGACGCGGATAGGACCTTCTCTGTCGATATTCCATCCACGCGGACCCCTTCGAAGAGCACCCATCATCCAAACGGCCAAGATCCTCCGACGGGGGGATATCTTATGCCAGGGTCTGCCCCGGCAATAATGAAAACACCGTCAAAGAAATGGAGCTTTACGAATGCTTTCAGACTTGCCGCCTCTCCTACATCTGCACCACTCAAAGATAAGCATTCAGGTGGCCCCCTTTCTACTGCCACAGCTCAAATTCGCAAATCCTTATCAAAGGACCGGTCATTCGTGAACGCCACCTCCGAGACCTGGTCTCCCGGCCAGCCCGATGCAATGGCTTCTGCTACTTCACTGGCATCCCTCTCTTCTGTTGGCTCTCCTACAAACGCGATGTCGTCCTACGTCATGGAAGACCGTACCTCCGAAAGCGATCACCCAACCAGGATGGACACCAACGCGACTTCATTACCTCCACCTGCACCATTGAGCCCTACTTCTTCCATCCACCAAGGCACTGCGTCATCGAAACGTCTTACCCCCTCTTCCATTCCTTTCTTCCGTCGCTCCTCGTCACAATCCATGCATTTTCCTTCCAGCGCGATCCCGAGTTCTACATCGCCTACCACATCATCTGCATCATATTCCGGCACCCGGACTGTACTCCCAAAGTCCGGCCCATCTCCTTCAACCGAGCTTCCCAATACTTCATCCTTATCTACACCAAGCACGAATAGGAAGTCGTCTGTATTGAGCCTAGGGATCCCGTCCCTACTGAAGGGTTCAAGTTCAAGAAAGAGCCTCCACGGGGGGGACAAGAGTGATACTGGAAGGGACTCCGATCGAGATGTCGGCCGGTCAAAGCAAAAAGACAAAGAGAAGACGGAAAGGTCAAAGCTGAAAAAGGAGGAGAAGGAAAGAAGTGAGAGTCGTATTTCAGTCCTCATGGGGAGAAAACGTGGAAAGGTAGGAAACCCCTGTTACTCACAAGAATTCTCTGACTGTCTTTCAGACGTTGTCATCAACTGATCCCAAGAAGGCCAAACCCGTCAGCCTCCCCCCAATGCAAGTCACTGCTATACCTCCCACTACCGCCAATCGGGTTGCAGGTCTGAAGTCCTCTTCTAACTCGACGCTTCCTTCCACTTCGTTGACTCCTCGGAGTTCCATTACGTCTCGTGCGACCTCTCATACTGCCAGCTCGATGCAAAAACAATCCGATACTTCTCTGAGGAGGCATCAACTGCCCACAATTGCGGGGTCCCCTTCGGTGGGCACCGTGGGTCACACTTTGTCAAAGGAGGGCCCCCCGTTGTCCTCGAATAACACATCGTTGGCATTATCGAAGGAGACTCCAACAAAGATACCACGTATCGCTAGTCGATCGTCAACAGTTACCTCTCCCACGCTCAAGAGTCGCCGTACGAGTCTTCACGTCAACGAAACAACCCCGTCCAGTGAATCACCCACCGCAAGCCACGAGTTTTTCAATGAGTTTGGGATCTTGGAAACGCCATCCACGAACACAAAGCTACCCTCCTCCCGCCACTCCATTCGTGCTTCTCCATCAACAACAGGCTCGGTATCCCGGGTCCCACGCCAGTCCACTACCTCTTCATCCTCTAACCTGATGGCGTCGGTCACCCGGAAGGCAAATAGAGAATCCTTGTCGTTGGCCGGTCTCAGGAAGGCATCGACAAGTTCTGTTGCGTCATTTAACGTGCCCGCCGAAACGAGCACCTCCCATCACAGATTTTCCGCCTTGTCGCCTTCGAAGGGTTTGAAACTTCTGTCCCCAAAGGTCTCACTCTCCGCGGCCAGGATGCCCAGTTCTTCGGTTTCACAGTCTCATAGACACACAGTGACATCGCCAAACTCGAGTCAACAGTCGTTATTGACACCATCTTCCTCCCCAAGTACAGTGATAGACGAAGATGAAATTGCTGGTGATGAGGAAATGCTTCAATACATCAAACGGCAACAGGCCAAGAGATTGGCTCACGGCGCCACTCAGGAAGAGTTGGACGAACTCCTTCGATTCCCCGAGCCGTTTCCTCCTGTCCCCCCGTTATCCCCCGCCGGTGCGCTTAGCTAACTCTCTTTTCATGAACTAGAATTCTCACCATTCGTTTGTAGCCATCTTGAAGAGTGGTCAAGCCCAATACCTTTCCCCCTATGAGAAGAAGGAAATCCTTGACTACCAATCAGTATACTTCGTTGGGGCAAGAAGCGACAAGAAGCAGGCAATTCCGGATAATACCACAAACAATTACGGTTACGACGACGAGCGTGGCGACTATCAAGTTGTTACCCATGACCATTTAGCGTTCCGATATGAGGTTATAGACACACTTGGGAAAGGTTCTTTTGGCCAGGTCCTGGGCTGCCGTGACCATTGTACTGGTCAGTCCGTCGCTGTCAAGATCATCCGTAACAAAAAACGTTTCCACCACCAAGCTCTGGTCGAGATAAAGATACTTGATAACCTCCGGAAATGGGTTTGTAGTTTCCGTTGGTTTGCATCCTCCCTTTTGCTTATGAGATTTCAAAGGACCCTGATGAGAAGCACAACGTCATCAAGATGACGGAACACTTCTACTTCAGAGGCCACCTTTGCATTGCCATGGAACTTCTGAGCATCAATCTCTACGAGCTCATCAAAGCAAATGGCTTTGTTGGTTTTACAACGGGCCTCATCCGTCGTTTCACGAGCCAGATGTTGATGTCACTATCTCTGATGAGGCACCACCGCATCGTTCACTGTGATTTGAAGCCGGAGGTACTTTATTCCCCCACCTTATCGCACTCCTGTATTGATTGTTTGCAGAATGTGCTACTTAAACACCCCGCAAAAAGTGCCATCAAGGTGATCGATTTCGGAAGTAGTTGCTTGGAGCACGAGAAAAGTGTGTATCCCCTCCCCCCTTTCCCTGCATTCCCTAACAACAGACTAGTGTACACGTATATCCAAAGCCGTTTCTATCGTTCACCGGAAGTAATTCTCGGTATGAGCTATCACATGGCCATCGATATGTGGAGCCTGGGGTGTATAATGGCCGAACTCTACACCGGCTTCCCTATCTTTCCGGGCGAGAACGAGCAAGAGCAGCTTTCCTGCATCATGGAGATCCTGGGGGTTCCAGACAAGGAGTTCATCAATCGCAGTTCTCGGAAACGCTTGTTCTTTGGTTGGATTTTTCGATATTCTGACGTGAACCCAAGCTAATGCGTCTGTGTAGATTCAACAGGAGCGCCCCGCCCGGTGGTCAATTCGAAAGGGAGGCGGAGACGGCCCGGGACAAAGAGTTTGGCTCAAGTTCTCCGAACGGATGATCACGCCTTCGTTGATTTCATTGCCAAGTGCCTAGTTTGGGACCCAGAACGACGGATGAAACCACAGGCTGCGTTGCGCCATGAATTCATCACTTCTGGCCGGCGACCTCGACTTACCAGTCCGAGTCCCTCCATCTCCAAACCTCTGTCCTTACCATCGTCCAGCAAACAAAAAGGAGGGGAGACTCCGAAAAAATCACAGATCAGTGCACCAACGCCACTCACGGCTCGGTCATCACGCACCACTGTTCCAACGACACCCAGCACCTTGTCTTCTCTCACCCTGAGCACATCTCGATCTCACCGCACCTCTCAACAGTCCTACTCGGGATATTACTCAGCAAGGACGATAAACAGTCTCACGGTATGTGGGGATATGCTATTCTGTTGGTTCAGACGCTCACTCCATTGCAGAGCACAGCCAAGACCACTTGATAACGACAATCACCATCCATAGATCCGCTCTTCATGTGCACACTAGAACTACCATAATGCTACCGAATGACGAGTATCCTATTCCCGATTTCTGGGTCATTTTTCATCCTCTCATAACTCCACATCGCCTGCAAGGTCCAATGACGGGAGTTTGAGAAAAACATCGCTACCTGTAAGACATTACTTTCGATAGGGTATAGCCGCGGACCATATACGCACCCCATCCATCCATTGTCAGGAACTGTAGTGATCCTCCAAAATATCTGAAGGTTGTGTGAATTCGAGTTAACTTCTGGCGTTTCCGTCGTACCTCGCGTACAAACCACTCATGGGGAGACCATATCCTAATCCATAAAATGTTCCCAAACCGGTCTGTATGCCCTTTCGGGTAATCTCGGCGAACAGATCTGAACTACCCTTTCCGCCCACGGCAGCGCTTCCTCCTATGTACTGAGCGGCGTACGGGCCACCCTCAGCACCACCGTCGTCCGGTAAAGTGGCCTCCGCTGTTGTGAATGCGTACGAGAATATCCGGCGTATGTTCTGCCGGGACACCCCGCCCCCTTGATCTCGGATGCGCAACGAGAGGAATGGTTGGTTGGTTGATCCTTGGGGTGTTCCGGGCGACACGGTTATTACGACGGGAGGTAGTTCGGCATCCGTTGACGAGCCGTTTCTTTTGTAGTGATTATCTACGGTGGCGCGAAAAGAATTTTTCAGGATCTCAGTAATGATGTATTCCAGGTGAACTGGAACATATCTAAGGTGGGTTGGAAGACAGTAACAACAATCACGACAGAACCACGCACGCAAAAGTAGCATCTAGACTCCCATCTATTACTATTTCGGGGCTGGTGCCCATCGTCGCGCTACAGAGTTCTTTAACGAATGAGCCGCAGGTGCTACAGGAGACGTGGTTACGAAAGGGTGAAACAACATAAAAGAGGTCGCACCGGATCAAATCCATGGGACGGCACTTCAGGTCGATAACGCCAACGTGGTCTTTCATCAAGTCCGGATGCTGTAGAGCACGAGACAAAGCGATGTGCTGTTCAGCCATGAGTCGGACTGCGATCCTGTTACGGATTGCTCCATCGAGGAACTGGGAGGTTTGTTCCGGGGTCAAGTATCGAGAACATTCTTGTAAGCTGTGTGGAATTAAAAATTATCGACAATAGCTTTGCGCAGGGAAGAGCATACCCCTTGGCCATTTGAGGGATATCATCCACATGAGAGTTGACTAGTCTCTCTAACTCTGTGGTAAATTCCCCGTTTTGTTCCAGAGTTGTGACTTTCGGGTGGGTTGCGATCCTATGGAAACTCGAGGCATGGACATCAAGGATCTTCGACATGAAAGGATTCATTCCAACAATGAACGGAAGGTTTTCCATTGAGCGGATTCTTGTGGCAAGGCGACGGGGGATCTCCGAAAGCACATAGTTGACGGATTCCAGAACGGATTGTTTGGTCACTGGCTGACCGAAGGCCACCAGAGTCGACAACTGCAAGCGCCGCGAAGGGCGAGTCAGATATTCCTCCACTAGGTGCTCGACATTTAAGCGGGTCCGCTGATTGGCGGGAGAATGGGCAAGCCGCCGGGCGAGGGAGAGGGAACCCATGGGGGTATACTGAAGCGACGGGTGATCGGCGGCACGTGGCCGCGGCGGAGGATGGAATGATGAGGCAGGGGGATGCAGTGTCCCGTGTGTATGATATTCACAACCAACTATAATGACTATGCTCTACTTCAGTTATACACCTGATATAGCGGCCTTTTCCAGGGATCAGACACTATCTGGTGAGATTGAAAGGAAGCACCCACGTTGAGGAGAATTTCGTTCCTTGCCGAACGACCTTTTCAACAGCATCCAAAAAGTCTCGCTCTGTCGCCACCTTCCGCCTGGCGCGTATTGCAAACATCCCGGCCTACGAAATCGCGTCAGGGTGAGGCCTGAACTCATAGATTCCTTCCGCACCTCAGTGGCTACGGACCTCAATTCTGCTCCTGTTGTGTTGGGGCAAAGACGAGCAATCAGATCGAAGCGAATGTCGCGTTCGACGCTCATGCTACGCAAATAAATAGTTAGGACCTGACCGTCCCGTGGGCATATAATATCCCTTACCTTCGAGCATGGATCCGTAGGATATGTGCCCTTCCCTCGATATCGGGCAGAGCGAATTCCACTCTGCGATCTAATCGACCGGGCCGCAGTAGCGCAGGATCCAGTGTGTCTGGTCTGTGAATCGCTTGTTTATTACCGGAAGAGCAAGGGAGAGGACAAAGCTAACCGGTTCGTGGCCATGAGAACTTTGATATTCCCGCGTGGATCGAATCCGTCCAGTTGGTTGATTAGCTCCAGCATTGTCCGCTGCACCTCGTTGTCCCCCCCGGCACCATCGTCAAAACGTGCACCACCAATAGCATCAACCTCGTCAAAAAAGATGATGCAAGCTTTTTTGCTGCGCGCCATCTCGAATAATTCACGGACCATCCTTGCGCCCTCTCCGACGTACTTCTGTACGAGCTCGGATCCGATAACGCGGATGAATGTAGCATCTGTACGATTGGCGACAGCCCTCGCGCATAACGTTTTCCCCGTACCAGGAGGCCCGAATAACAATACCCCCTTTGGAGGGTCAATTCCGAGGGTGACAAACCGTTCCGGCTGAACGAAGGGGGTAATTGAGCGTTTTGGGAACATCAACTAGAGACCTACGTGTAGCAGTGGGGTCTCTACCACCTCGCGTAACTTCTCGATCTGTTCCTTACAACCCCCTACATCCGAATAGGTTACATCAGGCTTTTCCTCAACCTGCATCATCGTGACGGATGCGTCGATCTTCGGGGGAAGCGGTATCTGGATCTGGTACTTGTTCCTATCAACCCTGAGGAATGTTTTAGCAGGTCGCCGCAAACCCGTAACTAGTTCGCCTTACCCGACCCTCATTCCTTCCTCGATATCCGTCGGGGCGACGCGTTCCCCCAGCCCTACAACGAATTTGGCGATTTGTTTGATGTTAATGACGTATTTGTCTTGTTCGTCAGCACCCTTCTGCCCTTGCAGGGCGCCAACAGGATTAACGGCACGCGCGGCCTCGGCGGCGGCAGGATCGACGGGAATGATCTTTGTACATCTTGCAACTTGCAATGGGTGTTCTTCGGCCATTCGCTGGCGATCCGCTGGGAGGTCCCAAAGATTTGGGGATGCCAAACCGGTATCCGACTCTTTGACACCTACGACCTGGTGTATAAGCAAGATTCTGGAGCATGATCGTCCGGATGACATACCGAGTTTCTCATTTATGCGTTTCTGAACCTCCTTGATATCGTTCTCAACCTTTTTGAGAGCTGCTGCGTACGGGCCTTGACCCTGGTTCGGTGCCTTCAGAGCAGGAAGCAAAACGATCGCGGGGCGCGTACATAGGTTTTCAGAATCTGAATATCGCCCTCGTCGAGAGCTGTGTGCCATGGGTGAGTAAGGGAGCTACAGTAACCTAACCAGAAACTACCTTGAATCTTCTCGTCGCCCTTGTTGGGATCAGAGTTCTTGTCCCCTACAATTCATACCCGTCAGATATTTCGACTAGAGTCAACCACAAAACATTTCGAGCACATTTCTCCCAATCGCTGTGGAATGGTCAGTCATCTACCCTGTGTCGAGAGCGACGGGGGATACGCACGCCTTTGGTGACATTGAAGAGGATATGTTCAAGGAACGCAAGGGACGCGTAAGTCTCACTGGGGTCAAATGCCCACCACGTGACGAGATAAGTGATTACATAATCCACAGGCACTCAGCTCCGAGCCTCCATCTTGATCTCCCTCCAATCCATATTACCATCTACATGGCAGGGGCTCTACCAAACGCAAAGAAAAACCTCCCCAAAGTCAGTGATGAGGATCGCGAGTCTCGCTTTGGCCAGGTTTATGGCGTCTCCGGCCCGGTCGTCGTCGCAGAGAACATGGCTGGTTCTGCTATGTACGAACTCGTTCGTGTAGGTCACGACGAACTTGTTGGAGGTATCTAGCTCGTTCTCGGTTGTCATTCTCAATCTAACTTTGCAACAACAGAGGTTATCCGGATCGATGCAGACAAGGCAACGATCCAAGTTTACGAAGAAACGTCTGGTGTGACAGTTGGGGACCCTGTCTTGCGCACCGGAAAGCCCCTCAGTGTTGAGCTTGGCCCGGGTATACGATCTCTGTACTCCCGCACGATCAGATCCACTGACTTCACTCCAGGGTTGATGGGTAATATCGTCGACGGTATCCAACGCCCACTTCGAGTGAGGACTCCTTGAAGGACAACCTCGTCCTTGCTAACCATTCCACATTCTAGTCCATCCAGGAGTTGTCCAAGTCAATCTATATACCCCGAGGGATCAACACGGATGCCCTGGACAGGTCGCACCAGTGGGATTTCACCCCCCTCAATTTCAAGGTTGGAGACCATGTCTCGGGAGGAGATATATTCGGTGGCGTTTATGAAAACTCGCTTGTAAACAGCCACAAAATCATGCTTCCCCCTCGCGCATTGGGTACGATCACCCACATCGCCGAGAAAGGAAGTTATGCGGTCGATGTGGGTTTAACCGATCCTACTGCCTGACTACCTTATCGACCCCTATGCCAGGATGTCGTGTTGGAGACCGAGTTTGATGGGGAAACCTCCAAGCACACCATGATGCAATTATGGCCCGTCCGCGCTCCGCGGCCTGTGAAGGAGAAACACACAGCCAACCACCCCCTCTTGACTGGACAACGCATTCTGGATGCCCTTTTCCCGTGTGTCCTTTATCAGAGACAAACCAATCTTCCGCTGACAATGTGTAGATGTGTACAAGGGGGAACGACCGCCATCCCCGGTGCCTTTGGGTGCGGAAAAACCGTTATTTCTCAAGCCCTATCCAAGTTCTCGAACAGCGACATCATTATCTATGTCGGGTGCGGAGAGCGCGGTAACGAGGTAAGAATATACATATACAGAAATAGCGCGTTGCTAAAGGTGTTTCCAGATGGCCGAGGTACTTATGGAGGTTTGTCCTATCTCCTTCCATTCGGCCTGTTTGCTGACGCTGCATGCCCGCAGTTCCCAGAGTTGACCATGGAAGTTGGCGACAGACAAGAACCAATTATGAAACGCACGACACTCGTTGCGAATACGTCCAATATGCCCGTTGCGGCCCGCGAGGCCTCGATTTATACCGGAATCACACTTGCGGAATATTTCCGCGACCAAGGGACAAACGTTTCCATGATGGCCGATTCCACCTCACGATGGGCAGAAGCCCTGCGCGAAATCTCCGGTCGCCTGGCGGAGATGCCTGCAGACTCAGGATATCCCGCTTATCTAGGCACCAAACTGGCGAGCTTTTATGAGCGTGCTGGAAAGGTCACCACGTTGGGTAATCCGCTCCGCGAAGGGACTGTTTCCATCGTTGGAGCGTGAGTGTAAAGGGTCACTTCCCAGTGGATGGTTTGATTAATCAGTTTCAATAGCGTTTCTCCCCCCGGAGGCGATTTCTCCGATCCGGTAACTTCAGCCACGCTGGGTATCGTACAGGTCTTCTGGGGTCTCGACAAGAAGCTCGCTCAGAGGAAACATTTCCCATCGGTCAACTGGAACTTGTCCTACTCGAAGTATCTCAAAGTACTAGGCCCGCATTACGACGCCACAGAACCAGGCTTTGTCGAACTCAGGACACGCACGAAGGAGATCCTCCAGAAGGAGGACGATCTTGCAGAGATTGTTCAACTTGTTGGGAAGAGTGCACTGGGCGAAAACGATAAGATCACCTTGGAAGTCGCTCGAATGTTAAAGGACGATTTCTTACAGCAGAACGGCATGAGCGAGTACGACAGGTACTGCCCATTTTACAAGACCAGCGGGATGCTCCGAAATTTTGTCACATTCCACGATTGTGCAGTGAAAGCTGTCTCTCAAGGGGACGTCACCTTCAGCAAAATCAAAGACAGTGCTAGCGACTTGATGTTCAAACTCTCGCAAATGAAGTTTGAGGTGAGAAACCATACTCTCGCGATTGGAATGCAACTCATGTTGGAATAGTCTCCGTCACAAGGGAAGGATGCCATCAAGCAGAAGTTGGATGCACTCCATGCAGAGATCCAGGAGAAGTTTAGGCAAATAGCAGAGTGAATAACACCTAACGCAATATGATAGACCGACTTAGGTCCTGTATGCATGTTTCTAGATCCGTTCTTTCTCCGTATCGTACTTCACTAAGACGTTTTGACTGACAAGAGCAGATCCGTCGCTCTTACTTGAACGTCCTTCCCTCCACGTAGGCGGTGTCGGCGCCCTAGTTGAACTTGAGATCTAGGATGTCCGAAATGAGGATTTATGAATATCCGTGAATATTCAATTTGGTAGCCGACATATCTAGAATGATACAATACTGGGAATGGATAAAACTAACAACAGGGTGGGTGAGACGAAAAACCTACGGTGACATCAATAGCCCAAGAGGCAACGAAAAAACGAACCTACAACTGCGGCCCAGCCAACCTCACCTTCTCCTCCACGTCCTCCTCGTAAAGCGCAAATGCCTTCTGGAACATGCCTGCGAGCTTCCTGACCTCCCTCTCAAACCCTTCCTTGTTCTTCCAGGCCTTCCTGGGGTTTAATAACTCTGATGGAACGCCCTCCAATGATACCGGGATTGATAGATTGAATGTAGCAAAGTTCTCGTACTCGGCATTGACGAGTTCACCGGAGTGAATGGCATCGATGATGCGACGAGTATACTTGAGTGGACAGCGGGAGCCAGTTCCATACTTTCCACCAGCCCACCCCGTGTTCACAAGCCAACAGTTGACCTCGTGCTTGGTCATACGTTCAGCTAACATCTCGGCGTACCTGCCAGGCTGGTGGAGGTGATGGAAGGGAACGTCAGAGGGGTCTTTGAATAAGTGTAGGAGATCAGGACACGTACGTGAAGGACGATGAACGGAGCGCTATAACAGGTTGAGAAGGTTGGAATTGGCTCGAGAACACCATCCTCGGTTCCGGGTGTTTTTCTGTATAATGCGTCGGTTGAGATGGAGAATGTGATAGAGCTGTGTGAAACCACTCACGAGGTGTAGCCAGCTAAGAAGTGATAACTGGCCTGCTCAGGAGATAGTTTGCTGACAGGCGGGAGGACGCCGAAAGCATCACAAGTCAGCATGATGATGTTTGTTGGTTGCCTGTCGACCATGCAGGGTATGCGGGCATTTGGAATAAAATCGATGGGATATGCGCAACGGGTGTTTTCAGTGATGGCGACGTCGTCATAATCTGGCTTGCGAGACGCAAGGTCATAAACGACGTTCTCGAGAATTCCACCAAAACGGATGGCGTTGAAGATCTCGGGTTCCTTCTCGGCAGAAAGATTGATGCACTTGGCGTAACAGCCACCCTCAATGTTGAATACACCATTGTCCGACCATACGTGTTCGTCATCACCGATCAGTTGGCGGTTAGGGTCGGCTGACAAAGTGGTCTTTCCAGTTCCAGAGAGGCCGAAGAAGAGCGTAACATCTCCCTCCTTGGCACCTACGTTTGCGGAGGAATGGAGTGAAAGCTGGCCAAATTTTACAGGCTGGAGGTAGTGCATGACGGAGAAGACCCCTTTCTTCATCTCTCCGGCGTATTCTGTTCCGAGGATGACCATCTCCATTCGCTTGAAGTTGATCTCAACCGAGGTCGTGGAGCTCATTCCCTTGGTGAACCGATTGGCAGGGAATTGACCCGCGTTGTAGATAATAAAATCTGGTTCACCGAAATCACGAAGCTCTTCCTCGGTTGGCCGGATCAACATGTTGTTCTGTGGTCAGGATGATTTGACCTCTGAACAAACATCCAATATAGTAGGGAAATACATACCATGAAGAGGGCATGATACGCTCGCGCGCAAATGACTCGGACTTTGATACGGTATTTGGGATCCCACTGCAATGCCACAATCAGAGACTTTGAATCTCGGAATAGATCGAGAGGGACGGCGTACACCGGCGTAGCCATCGAAAACGTACACGCTATCCCTGGTGTTCAGGTAGTCTATAGCACGTTCACGGTTGATTTCGAAAGTGTCTATCCGAACGATGAGGGTAGTTCAGTTACCCGAATACTTGAAAATACATACGTTCGTCCATCTTGATGTTTACCGAGCCCCACCAGACGTCATCCTTGGAGGTTTCCTCGTAGACGATACGCTTGTCCTTGGGACTCCGGCCAGTCTTTTTGCCAGAGAAGTTGATAAGGGCACCAGAGGAAGAGATGATAGCACCTTCGTTGCGGATGGCGTCTTCGTAGAGGAGGGAGACTGGAGCGTTGCGCTTCAGATGGATCTTATCCATATCGAAACCAGCCTGGGAGTAGAAATCGAGCTCCTTTCCGATAACTGTGGGGACAATGAGTAGATGCGGGCATGATGGATTGGATGACTTACGACCGCCGATTGCCTCAAAGTCAAAAGGCTGGGCATAATTCTTGTGGAGGATGTGAGGGGTAACGTAGGGGGTTTGGCGGAGGACCATTTGTCGAGACGGGGAGAGAAAGCGTTTCGAGACTGAGGGGAGGCGGAGAGATGAGGCTGGGATGGATGGGTGCTTTATACCATTGGCCAACCACCGAAACATCCCTTTCAAGTCCGTTTAGGGGTCATGCCCGGTTGTCTGTTATCCCCCAGTGTGCTAAGGATCTCTCCAAGGAACGGAGGATGGAGGATGGGCGGCCGCTCGCTCTCACACCCCGAGTTCGTAGGGGGCAGGCGACCACGCAGCTGTTTGCCCGACGTGGCCCGAGCGACCTTTTTAGCATCATCCTCCGCTCGCACTCAATATCGCTTCGCCAGCCAATCACGGCGCTACTTCGGCATTGTGTTCTGGGGCAACCCGGGAGAGGACCCCCGGCTGTACATATTCCTAACACAGATCTAAACTCTCCTGGTGACTGCTTCGCCTGGCAAGCCTTTGGTGCGCTTTGGTTCTCTGATGAGATTCCCACTGTTCCCCCTCCTCAATCATAACTGGCCGATCGGGATCCAAGGAGCAGACGGCACATACAACTTTCCGCCTTCTCGCAAGCACATCAGACGGCCTGTGTGTTCTCCCTGTTTAGACGGATACAGCCCCCCAATCAGCGGCCACATACCGGACAGATCTTGCGGGGACAAGCAACTGTGTCCTCGCCGCAGATGACAACTCCACCGGGTTTGGCAGCGATCGTTTATCCAAAAAATCTGCTACCCTTGTGATCATTTGAAATTGTTGGTCACTCGCCCACACTTACCACGAGTAATCGCGTCAGCGACGCGCAACACGTTACCATCCCAAGCACTCCCAAGTTCTACCCCACCCGTCAGGCATTCGAATCGAACGAAGGGACACGTGCTGACCAGTGGCGTCCAGCAAATAGAACGGTGTTATCTGATCTACTGGGGATCCTTCATTCACCCTCAGAACTGCAGGGATCAACTTGTTCCTGATCCATGAAACCTGCCGCTTTGCGTACTTCCGCGTCGACCGCTTCATGGAGTCCACAGCAAGCTCGTACGCAATTTGCGATTCTACACTGTCCTGCAGCTCGATGTAACGGTCGAACTCGCGATAGCCTACGGAGGGTGAGATGAATTCGAACCACTGACCCATCCTCACCTATCGACTGGTACATTCCCAGAGTATAATCAGTCTCATCTTCGCTGCCGTCGGCCGGACCAGTGGATGACCTGAGTCGTTTCAGCAGCCTGACTTCTTCCAATAGTCCCTGCTATAGATTGGGGTTGGGCAAAACGTGATTAAGCTCGAGGAGGGTGTCGAACCTGAAGCATTTGATCCACCCGCTGATCCAGACGTGGATTCAGAGCATTGGGCTCGGCATACAACCAGAAGAACAGAGTTCGATATCTACAATCTCTCAATTCCGTCGGGACTCACCCAAACATTGGGCATACCTTGCAGTGAGATCTGTCTCTGACTGTTCCGCAATAATCTCGCTCGGCAGTCTGCCAGTTTCCGCGATGATCCTCAAACTGCTGAGCACCTTCCGTGTATCTCTCCAGTGCCACCTGGAAGCGACTGTAAGGTCTAGCGCTTGGAGCAGTTTGTACATCGCCAGGGCACCATCAGGATCAGTCGAAGCAGACGGCGGCGAATCGGGGAGCTTGTTGAACAAGTCTCTCTCTTCAGGAGAAAGTTTCGATAATAAATCCTCCGATGGGTGAAATCGAAACGAGGGTCGAGAATTGTTCCCAGCCAAGCGGTCTGGAAATATCAAGTGTTGTATCCAATAGGATGTGCCTCCCACGACGATTGGGATCTTGTTCTGATTGTGAATGTCATCGATCTTGCACGTTCGGGATTTAAGGGATAAGGCGGTTGGACGAAAGGTAGGGTATGAGGCTCACCGCCTTTGCAGCCTCCTCCACCCATTGTCCGACGACATACTGTTCACCTGGTTTTCTGAAGCCCATCAGGAGATGGGGGACGCCCTTCATTTCTTCCCTCGGGAGTTTATTAGTGAGGATATCGAGACCATCGTAGACCTGCATGGAATCCGCATTTATGACCGCTGCGCCCTCTGCAATCCTCAGTGCGAGTTCGACGGCGAGTTTCGACTTTCCTACGCCGGTTGTGCCGCATATGGCGATGACGGGACGGAGCGAAGCCATGATCATCCCGACGCGTCGCGCTTCAGCTTCCTTCTTCATCCGCCATGGCCACCAGAGCAGCAGCGAAGAGGGTCCACCTCTTCAACATCTCGCCAGCACCTGGTTCACTCCACCACGTACGCCCATTTACCGCTCTCCATCTCCCCTTGTTTAACATTCCCGCAGCAAAAACGAGTCGGGAGGGGTCAGGGATCCGGCTACGGAGGCACTTCCGGTCGTGGACACAACGGACAAAAGTCCAGATCCGGTCCTGGTCCTAGGCCCGGCTTCGAGGGTGGACAAACTCCCATAACAAAGTTGGTTCCCAAACGAGGTTTCTACAACCAGTATGTCACTCGCCTGTTTTACCCTCACGTCACTCAACCAAGCAAACCATCCAGAAATACGAAGGAATACGCCGCTGTAAACGTGGAAAGGTTGCAGCATTGGGTTGATCAAGGTCGACTCGTCTCTACTCCTGAGCAACCTATCACAGCCCGTGAGCTGTTGCTCAGCGGTTGCGTCCACGATGTCAAGGATGGTATCAAAATCCTGGGTGATGTATGTGCATTCCTTGCATCTGGGAATTCAGTTTGTCAAACTTTTGTAGGGAAAGGAATTTCTCCGCAGTCCAATTCACGTAGTCTCTTCTCGTGCATCCAAATCTGCAATCACAACTATCGAACGTTTGGGGGGGACCATCTATTGCAAATATTATAATCCCCTTGCCCTTCGGGATTGCGTCGATGGCAGAACTGACAGGATAACTGCTGCACCAACCAGGAGAAAGGATATTGGTATATTCCCACTCCATCATCAGTCACTCCATCCGCTCACTTCCCTTCAGAGTGGTATACCCACTGGGGAAACCGGGGTTACCTCTCACCCCAGGCCACCAAGAAGATGCCATTTGTTGACGACAGATCAAAGGAGCTCTCGAGGGAGTTCGCAGCCTTCAAGTCACAACCGTTCGAAACCAAGTAACATTAAAACGATGGCACTCCATAGCATCTTAATTATATTAATCGTCCGTCTGCATAATATTTGGTGAACGGGAGCCGGACCTAGATGATACAGAGGGACTCCTCGACACAAACCGTGAAGGACTACCGGGTGACCCTGATCGGCTCCTAGAAGGACTCCTTGAAATATACCTCGCAGGACCTCTGCTATCGCTACTGCCACTCCGAGAGCGGCTGGAGGCAACACTCCTGCTTCGGGATCTCCCCCTGGTGCTCCCGCGGTCACTGTTTCCCTCCATCGCGTCGAGAAGCCTGCTCTTCCTTGGCCCAATCTCTCCATTCTCCTCAAGAATCTGCCGTTTTTGTAAACGGGGGAGGATAATGTCACACACACGCTCCTCCACGAGGAGACTATCCACAAACTCGTCCATGAACGTCAGTGTATAACCCGCTGTTCAAGCCATTACCGTCAGGTTCCTAGGGATGCGGTAAAGACATACCCATACTACGCATTCTTAACTTGCGAAAATCTCTGAGTAACGGCTCAAGTAGGTCGTAGACCTCGACGGCACGAAACGTCATGCGTATATAAGTTGCGGCCAGGGCTCTGAGGTACCTGGGCTTCATGTCAGCGTGGACTGATATAAGTCTCAGAGATGGTGACCCACTTGAACTCATCT
>Ga0307513_10000725_pt1 | contig 47291 bp, 40 predicted proteins | sample 15_EM_MG_FD_202174 | JGI IMG/M metagenome (GOLD analysis project Ga0307513, IMG submission 202174) | Populus trichocarpa ectomycorrhiza microbial communities from riparian zone in the Pacific Northwest, United States - 15_EM | ecosystem: Host-associated > Plants > Roots > Unclassified | place...
CAAGCCCGAAGTAGACGGTCGGTAGGTAGGCAGCCTGAAACAAACGGTAAGTGCACCATGCATCCAGCCCTCCATCACTCCCAAACCTCCTCCCCAACGCGGATATCCTCCTCCTAACACCCAAACCCCTTTCCAACCAATAAGATACATGAGAAGACATATTAAGAAATACATTAAACCTATAACCAAGAACCCTAAGATCCTCTACAGGCGTTAGTAATTCCCCATCAATATCCAAGTCTTCCCACGCAGTTCCACCAAAACCGATCCACTTCGTCTTGATCGCGCTGAACCCCATCTTTCTACCCCTTGCCACCCTGTCACAGTCTTTGAACAGCTCCGCCATCGTGTACCTCGTGAGATCCCTGCTATCAGAAGCAACAAGGATGACCCCATCGTCCACATAACTGCTAATCACAGTGCGAACCGAAGGGGAGTACCGGAGGCGAGGCTCAAAGATATCCGCGACATATGCTCCAAACAAAAAGGGGGATAACGGGGATCCCTGAGGGATACCACAGTTAACGAAATACGGCTTCGATATCCGACCATTGAACCTGAATCTGACCACCCGGTTTCCAGCCCACCTCCTAACCCAATGTATCAAGTTGGCAGGGCACTCCCGGGCGGACAAAAAATTACACAACAGGTCAATGTCAATATTGTCGAAACCTCCTTCAACATCCATGGAAAGCATGGCACATTTAAAACCCTCGTTGTGTCGCAAAAACTCAAACACAACAGACATGGCGTCATGGACACCTCGCTTGCGTCAAGACCCAAATTGAGTTTGGCCCAGTACCACATGCTCGGCAAGTCTCAGCAGCACGATTCTCTCCACCACCTTCGCAATAGTCGGCAGCAGGTGAATCATACGCCAGCTTTTCACAATGTCATAACGGGGTTTGTCCGCTTTCGGTATAAGTACAACCTCAGCGGAGTGCCAGTCAGGAATGTCGTTCGTTAAACCATAGTCGACAAGCCGTTTCAGAGAGTCAGGTTTCTCCTTCCACCAATGTCTTATGAAGGGATACCCAATGTCATCAAGACCAGGACCGGTATTAGTCGGGCTCCGCCTGATAGCAGATTCCAACTCGCAGGCAGGGTCCATCTCAACCGTGGATGGATGCCATAGTTGTTCATCACCAGGGCGCAACTGGGCGGCGATAAGGTCGCTAATATCGGAATGGCGACACACTAGCCGGTCACACGTGTCCCGCATAAAAGGAAGTGTTCGCCTCGATTCCAGTTGTCTGGCAAGTCTGAAGATATCAGGATCTCTGGCCTTTTCGATCGTACTCCGAATAAACTCCTGTCGGGATTTCAACAACATGGCCCTGTATACTCGTCGGACAACATTGTAGTCATCCGAAACCGTCGGCAGCCGTCGTCTAACCCTCCTCAGGTGATTCAAGTCGGATCGAATGCGTTGTAAGTCGGGGTTCCAAAAGGGGCACCTGCCGACATTCCTCCCAGACCTCGGAAGTGCGTCCACACCACTCCTGAGCCTCGTCCACATCTCCTCGTCACTCTCAGAATCGACGTGTTCCAGTATATCATCACAATCAGATGCTGGAATGTTCCTCCAAGCTGGCCACCGCCTGACCATATCAGTCGGCTCATCCGCCTCTAGCCTCGCGATAACAGCGACATGTTCCAGGCCAGCCTTCCCGTCGTACAAAACCCTCGTCTCAGAGCAGCCGACAAACAAATCGATAGCGCTGATATTTCGAAACGTACAGCCGGTCGGAGGGTGCACCCGAAGCCCGGTTCAATCGCAAAACCGTGCCAACCATAAGCCACGACAGTCAGATATTTGCATACTGCCAGGCCTCGGAACAGGGTTCCAGTCGTCGTGTTTGGCATTGAAGTCGCCCATAAGGGAATCACAACCATCCCATGCCGCTTCGCAAGCCAACCACTCCAACTTATCCGTCTTGGGGGGAACATAAACACCGCCGATTCTCTTCCTCACCCCACCCACATCATACATAATCACACAGGTCACCATGTCGTGCAAATCCACCAGGAACAAACCAGACAATGATGACCTAACAAACACCTCAACACCAGACGCCTGAACAAAAGAAAACAAATCAAAATCCACATGTTCATGTACAACACCACCCCCGTCCGCCTTTCGGGGAGGATCAACAATAAAAAACAAATCAACAAAAGAAAAAACATCCATCACCAACGAACGGTTAGCCCTGCTCCGTCCAACATTTATCGATAGTGTTGTAATAAACATTAGGCCTGAATGGCCGACGAGGTGATATCGGAGTCAGAGGCACGCCTCTTCAAAATGTTAACTCTGCCGGAGGGGGCCGGTTCCACAATCTCGGTAATACGGGAGGGGCCAGCCTGTTCATAAGCGTCAATAGCCTTACCCTTACCTTTCCTATCAACCTTAGGCCGCCGGACAACCTTAGCCTTAGGCAGAGCACTGTCAGTCATGCCCCTTCGATGGTCGGCACGCCTGTCAGCATATTTCATCCCTTCCACCTCAACAGTCAGTCCCTTAGCAGAGACTTCCTTCTCAACCATCACCTCCGAGGTAATCTCAACATGTACCCCACGTCGTCTACGGCGTTGACGATTCAAAGATCGGTCGCCCACACCTGTAACAGATGTATCATCGGCGACAATGGGAGAACCGGCACCGGCAGGATGGGGAGAAGAAACAACCGACGCGATAACCACGGGACACCTGTTATAACCTGTGAAGTGGTCCGATCTCTCGCACAGCATACACCTACGTACAGTGTGGCTACACGATTGACCGTTCTCACCCGGGCAGTTAAGTTGCCCACATCGGTGGGACTTCGACAAATGATCCCGAAAACAAAAACGACAGCGGGGAGGGAATGCACACAACATCTCAACATGGCCAACCTGAAGGCACTTGTTGCAAACCGGGGCAGACCTGTGTTCCTCAAAGAACCTAGCATTCCAGGATTTGCCAAACAAAAATACACGGCCGGAGGAAAGGACCTTATCACTGGCACCGTTTCGCTCCAAGGTGAACCGAATGCCACAAGAGGTGGCGCCAGCCTGTTTCATAGCGTAAACAGAGCCAAGCATGTTCGGTCGTCCGGCAGTAATGACGCCAGGATTTGAGCCCTCGATATCGGTTCGGAGGCCATCAAAAGCCCTATCGCCGGTCCAGTCCTCAGGTTTCCAAATAGAGCCCTTACCAGTGGGGGCCAGAGGGACGCCGGAAACCATGATCTTAACCTTTGCCACATCCTTATGGAAGACAAAGTTCGTTAGACCAGAGGGGCCAAGTTCCCGGATAAGGGTCGAGCGGCATCGTTCCAGTCTGTCCCAAACCTGTGGGGCAGTATGTTCTGCCAGCGTCAAGTAAATGCATCCAATCTCAAGCTTGGAGCGTGCTTCCCGGATGTACGGGGTCTTGTCGGAAACCTTTCCAAGATTGCTCAAGGACTGGTTCAAACGGATGCGGATACCCTCGGGTGTAACAGGAAGCTGTGTCCGCTTGCCAGCATCGAAGCGCATGGTAATGTGGCGCTCGCGGGCATTGGGAGAGGGGGAGGATGTAGGAACCCTGGTACGGGAAGGACCCGCGGTAACAACGGCAGGGGGTGGAGAAGGCACCAACCGTGATCGAGCCTGACGACCTGGTCTGGTAGTATACGGCACAGGTGGAGGGGGAGGGGCAGCCGCAACCCGACTATACATCGCCGCGCCGGTAGCGGGGGATGATACCGTAGCAGCAGCGGGAACGGGAACAGGAACCGGGGCAGAGGCTGTGGTAACCGTCGGGCCGGCAGTCTTATTCTTCCTCTATTTATTGGCCTTACGACCACGAGGACCCACCACGACAAACCCGGAATCTGGTGATTCGACAAAGGCGACCTTCTTACTACCTGAAGAGGACGCAACACCAACATCAGCAGGAGGGGGGGAAGGGGTAACACCACCGTTCATGCGCTTAGCAGCTTCAGCACGAACAGATCCCCGAATAGACTCCCGCGAGCTCCAGACAGGTTCACCGCTGCCAACGGTCAGTTCAGCCTCATGGGCAACCGTGTCTCCTTCCAACCGGGCAATAACAGCCTTCAACAACTTGATTTCTCCTTTCAGGGAGACAATCTCATCCAAACAGTTGTTTTGCTGTATACCCAAACGCTGAATGTCAGCAGCAACCTCCTCAAGGGAACCATACGTCTCCTTGCCCCCAACCAGCGCGTAAGTCCGGCATCCATCAACCATGGAAGCATCATCCGAATCAGAGGACAACGCGCCCGACCCGTGGGAGGAGGAGGGCGAAGACGACAGGGGAACCGCATTACCGGAACGGATATCCTCAAGACCACTTAGCAAAGCAACGTCAACCTGTGAAGGTGACCCATAGCTCATAGTAAGAGGGAGGGCGGGAAGCGAGGAGTATGTCGGGGAAACGCTGCGGGTAACCGAGCGTGGCTGAGCATCGGTGGCGTACCTAGAGTCGCCAATACCTGTGCCGTCAGTGTTAGACCCACCGCCCAAGTCCATAGGGGTATCGCGAACGATAACCGCCGACGACGGAACCACCTGACTAGTGGTCAAAGGAAGGGGGGACGGGGAGTCTCTCTTGGGGGGGGTGTTGCCCTGTAGTGCCTTGGTCTGAGCGATAAACTCATGGTGTCTCTTGGACACAGGAACAAAGGCACGGCGGCCGGAGGGAATGGTGGAATCCGAAACGAAACCAGATCTGGCACCTGGGCGTGTCCAGGGGGGGACAAAGGGGGGAGGGGACGACACCTGAGTGATCCGATCCTCAGGGCGGATGCTACCTGCAGGAGGTGCATAGTCTTCGTCCGACGATCGGTCCAATCGGAAGTTGCTGTATAGCTTCCGCTCACCAGAAGAAAGTCGCTCAACAGGGGAGGGAAGACGCCGTTGGCTGTCTTCCACCTCGACCACAGAAGGAACGTACATGGGGTCCTGGGATCGGTCCTGGTCAATGGACGGCCAGGATGCGGAGGGGACCATGGGATCAGACGCCATAGTCGAGGGAAAATCCGAGCTCACCACCTGGGAGCTGGACGGGGCGAAGGACTGGGAGGAGTCCTCGGGGGAGTGGAAACGGGCGTAAAAACCCAAAGTAGTGGTGCGGTCGACGTGGCAACGCGCAGAGGAGGAGTCACCAATAACGCAACAGCCGCGAGCAGCCATCACACCGGTGCAAACAGACTCAACGGACTCAAAGGCCCGAAGGTCGAGGTGAGCAACAATAGCTCGAACCTCAGAAGTAAAGAAAAGGGAGTCATTTCGACATCCCGAAACATGAACAAGGTGAAGGCCAAGATAGGCCCCACCCGGAGCGGCGTAAGACAGTTTGACAGCCGGGATAAGACCACGGCCATCAGAAGTGGGCATCCTACCCGGCACAATCTGGGTGCCCGGAGCAGGGGAGGGGGAGCCAAAAGGGGGAACAACGGGGGCAACAGAGTCACCCATCGTGAGATTTCACCTGTAGCAAAAGGCCAGGCGAGCCACCAAAGAAATATTCACCGGTAATAAAGGCCCGGCGAGCCACCAAAAGAATATCGCCCGAAGGCCAAAAAGCTTCAACCGCCCGAAGGCAAAAATCCCACCGAGGCCCGAAGGCTAAAGAGCGCGACCGTCAACGAGCTGTGTTCACGATAAAAGCGTGGTGTTGAGGGTAGCGAAACCGTGTGTTCTGATTGGCTGTAACAGACGGTCAAGCAAATAGGGGGGAAGAAGCATGAGCTAACGCTTATATGACAGTACGGTAACTTGTACTAAGCTTTTGACTGGTTGGGGTGCTTGCCGATTAAAAGTCCTGTGCTCCATGAAAAAATTATAGACATAGGGCTTCCAATTCGATCTATGCTAGCCTGGCCCTTATTTCCGTATTTGAGGAGGTTAAGCTTGGCCTGTGTCTCACAGTTGATGTAGACACATTGTCTAAAGGAAGACTCCTAGCCCCTGCTATTTGCATAACGTGGCGGTGTATTTGAGCGCAATTAAGCGTTCGCGCTTCAAAGCTTTCATGCAACTCTAGGGTAACTTTGGTCCCTACTTTCGGGATAATACGATAGAACTCAAGATTGGGACTTATACTGTAGCGGCGCCCGCCACTGCTCATAACCCTCAACCAAATATCTCACTGACGTACATGGGACTGCGGTGCCCTCGGATCTTCTCTGATGAACCTTGGGGACTACAATTCTCGGCCTAGGTGAGACCAGTATGCCCAATAATCCTATACCTCAGTCCTCGCCAAAATGCGAGACGGACCGTACTCCTGAAGATGGTGCCCGGTACGGATGGTAGTGGCGGCATCGGTCCCAAGCTCTACCCAGGGCAGATATCGTGACCGCCGATAGCTACAGGTAACTGTAAGTGATTGTCGGTACCCACATGTGACATCATGCAGCGGTGTAGAGACCGGCGCCAATTCCCGGCACCCGGTTATTACACTAGGGGAGGCACTATATTAGAACCGCACTATACCCAGAGAATGTCTCCCCTCCATATTCCTGCAGAATAATATCACCACGCTGAGGTTGATATCCTAACTGCTCTCTAAGAGACTCAAAAGAGTGAGCCATTGTGTAGTATTGGAACTACTTCGAGAGATGGAGGAGTAAGTTCTCCCATCGGTCATAGTAGTATCACAAAGGGGGCTACCGTAGACAAATGCCGACACTGGTACTACAGTACCTCATGGCGTGGGCCCGCCAGACTTAGCTCCTTGCCAGACCAAGAGCGCGTCGACAGATGATCGCATGCAGAGGGAATTGGTGGAGGTAGTGGCATGATCGTGTAGGCTGTTAGATTTCTTTGATGCTGCCCGGCATGCTCTTTCTATCGAGCACGCGCACAGCCTATCCTGTTATCGTTCAGACAAAGAAGTCCGAACATGCCCTCTGAATCCATACATCCCCGGGAGGAAAGGAGAAGCCCGGACGCAATAGAGCAGAGTATGTTGGAAGCCTTTGATTCTTCTCGGTATGTTCAGCATACTGCAGCTTGTCTTGTTCTCGTTCTGACAAACCTTTCGGATACGCACTTGGGATCGGTACAGCCCCGGAAGGAATGCGACTTTGAAAGAGTCGGGTACAGGACAGAGTCGGATGCGCAAAGGCTATGACTCTTGAGGAAGCTTGCTTTGTGATGTTTGTCTCCCTTTTTGTTAGTCTGGTTTTGTGGAAGAGAGAAGGGAACAGGCGTGGAAGAGAATAAGCCTGTGTCGCGATAGATAGAAGAATGGGAGAAAGGCTTGGTTGTTGTTTCATTTAAACTCCTGTCTTTACACCAGTTATACTAGCTGAGCGTTGTCGAGAGTCGTGAGTGTGAGCGAGCAGTTGAATAGAAGTGAAGCTCCCCCTCTAATTTGCGTGTTGGCAACCTGTTTCCAGAGTTGCTTTAAACTTGGCATTTGGTCTCGTTTCGCCCGCCACCAGTTCGTCGTTCCCTGATTAGTCGTCGCAGTCCAGAATAAGCGCGGTGATAGGAGAAAGGTGTCGTGGTGTCTATTCACTATGGAGGTTGCTTCCTAAAGTTCACTCAAATAGTGAAAACTCTATGTGTAACCCCATACATCAGGCCATGCCCAAAGCATTCACCAGTCCACACTTCAGTGCTCCCCCATACCATGTGCGCTTCCTGTTGCCTGCACTCCTCTCTGCTCCTCAATACAACACTCTACTACTAGGATTATTATGCCACCAGGAACAACCTCCAAATTTAGGAAAGAGGATCAGGAGAGACCTCAGCCCAGATATACCGCCACCAGATCAATTACTAAGGCAGACAGTCCTGGAGAGTGAAGATGGAGTTGCTGACGCCATTCACATGCCCCCTCAACATTGGCACTCTTTTCTCACAAGCCACTTTGCCTTTTCATCTCCAGAAGCTCCAGGATTACCGCTAGGTCATGGGGGACAAGCCTTCAAATGGGCTAGCCCGGGTCGAAAAAGGGCTGACCTGATCCATCCCAAGCCCAGCGAATATTGAGCCCGACCCAGCCCAGCCCAACAAGCCTTAGCCCGGCTTACCAAACGAACCCGTTGGGCCAGTCCGCACCTCCGGAGGCCTCCAAACCCAAGACGAAAACAAGACATTTTCGTGATCGATAGGAGGATAAGATAACTTCGTTGTGGTTATATATACTCCTGTCTTTGCGGTTACATGGTAGTTGAAGCGAGCTCTTGAGATAACGGTCATCGAACGAAGAATAGAACTTCACTGCTCGGGAGTCGTGCAATCGTTTTCGTGTGAGAATTCTTGAAGTCTCGCAGTCCCCATTTTGTTTCATTGGGCTGTTTCGTTCCGCTGTTGCTGTAGATCCACGTCTAAAAAGTCATGGGTTGACTGTCAGAGTCATTAGTGTAGCTTCACCTCTTGGCCTTGAGTATTACTGTGGCTGTTTTGTTGTTATAGTTGAAAATGCGCTCAAGCAGAAGTTACTGTATTTCTAACTTTTCAAATCTCTATAACGTGTGATAGTCTATGACCATCAATCCCTCCCGAGTTTAGCTTTTCACCACACTATCTCAGTTTGAACATGCTCCTGATTTTACTATTCTACTAGTTAACAGTAAACAGTGTTCGAGAATTCCTCATGCTCGGAGTACAGCCCCCACAGCAACGCCAACCCGAAAGCACGGAAAAATCTCGGAAGAAGGGTAAAAACAGCCATCAGGTTCGCCGAGCGACTTAGGCTTCTCACCCACGAGCCCGACCCAGCCCAGTGAGGCTCAAAGGCAACCCCGGCCCAACAAACCCGGCCCAGCCCAAAGAACGGCCCTGGCCAACCCAACGAAGCCCCGACCCATTGGAAGGCTTGATGGAGGAGCGTGAACCTATTGTTCGATTGTCGAAAACGCGGTCCACTTATTATAGTTTGGCAAAAACTTAAAGAACAGAGCGGCGCTAGTGCCCTCGATAATCTAGGGGCTCTACATGACCCGACGGGGAGCTTCCAAGAGCCCCGGGCGGGGATCTACTACACCTTGAAGTCCATCTAGGGCACGGAAACCTAGGACAGCCCCTTGACCCAGAAGACAGACCCTACAGGGTGGGTTAGTTTCTTTCGTGAGTAGGTGTAAGACCACAGGGAGCGGCAAGTACCTTTTTGGGGAGATACGGGACACGCAGGAAAGGGCTGGACAGTACGAGTGATGTCTCATGATCCCATGCCCCGATCCATTCGGAAACCTAGTCAAACAAGTGGACGAACGAACTAGGTAGGGGGTCTCGAAGTTTTAATTTGTGGATCCATCCACCTTGCGCTCTGGAATGAATCTCTGGGATCTATCCACTGCCTCAATTAGTGGCAAGTCTATCACAGGCGCATTCTAGAATCGAAAGGAGCATTCGCCAGCAACCATATCCCTAGCCCTATAGAATGGTGAAGCACCCATCAAAAGGTGGATGATATGGGGAGCCCATGTTCGGCGGGGTTTACCGTTTGAATCTACGTTCTAAGCGATAGGTAAGTGGTGTGCTATATACAGAGAGGTAGACATTAGTCGCTTAATATAAGGGAAAGCAGTGAGACATGAGAGTGTGAGGCTGATCGCCTGGGCCACAGCCCGTCTGGGGTTTCGATTGTCAGGAATAGGGCCTCCCATAACCCAACTACCAGCCCTCTGACTCCGAGTGGCTCATGTGTGTTGAAGCGTGAGGGTGACGCACTACTTCTCTGTTTGTGGCTATCGAGGGATCATAGTTGCGTCATTACTACTCCGATATTGACTGTTTTCTCTACATGGTTTCCGCTTTGGTGTTTCTATTTTCACATTGTTCTGTCATCAGTATTGTACCTTTTCTGTGTATTTAAACCCACGATTGTGCACATAGTCTCCAATGTGAACCACTCTTAACTCACCAAGTTATTCCGTCTACGAGTCTGACAACTCCTATTGTCCTTCTAGATCGAACAATGTGGTGCACCTACCCCGACCCTATGGTTGCGGTAGGCTGCTACTATTTACTTGTTCGGTTGGATTCCTAGACAAACCACCTCATGGAGCGAGAATCATTACATGTCGCTCATTTACAACTTATTCCACTATACGCGATCCGGGCTACCGCCCACTCTCGTCGAATGCCGACCTAGGTTTGGGGGTCGACGGAAGGGAGTGGAAGAAGGAAATTCGTTAGGTCTTGGCACATGTCTGCAATATTATGGACAGGCGGGAGACGATGGGGAGGCAACTAGTGGAAGAAAAGAAACTTAGGAACTATTCTGCCTTAAACACGATTTCGCATATAACTAGAAATGAAAAACTGCATATAAGGAACGCAACTGCATCCTAACGAACAGGCGATACTATCGCCACCCGAAACCCACACAATACAACCATTGGCTATCCGAACATAAGTCCCACTAATCCCAATGGAATACCCGTTAGTTAAGCACTTCCTACTATGCTAGCTAGTGCAAAAGCCCCAGAGTATTAAGATGTGCTGGTCTAGCCAATACTCATGGGCTTGACTAAATCCTCCAGCATCCACCACCCCGACCTAGGCTGCACTATAGTCAAGTCTCCTCCACTCTCTACAGCTGAAAGCATCATTCCAACAGAGCCTGCGACCATCGTTGTCTTGTGCTCTAGTCCAGTCGCGTAGTCTTGAACAGTGACGGGAGCTGACACAACCCCTTTGGGAATACTCCCGGGCGTGATCACTGGGTAGACAACGTCACCCAAGACCAATCTCTGCCTCTCCTCAATGCTTATCCCCCCAGTGAAGGTGCTCAGGTCCTCATCTGTGCATTCATAAGTCCGCTTGCCAGTTTCGCTAAAAAAGCAGAAAGCAGTAATCCAGCCAGATAGTGTGCGCACACTCCCGGATCCATCAGCACCAACAGCATGACAGGCTCGAAGCCAGAAATTCTTGATATCAGGGGAGGCTGGCTGCGTGAAGGAGGCGATCATGTACTGGATGATGGGGATTAGAAGGCGTATCCATTCTATCATCTCGGGGCCGTACTTTGCGAGGCGTTGGACCTTGAGCAGGATTTCTTCCCAATCGGATTTCTCGCCTTGGAGTGTTACTGAGGGAAATCCGCACCCGACTAAGAAGTTATAGTCAAAGTAGCGCTGCAAAGTTCCCATCATAGCAATCGCAGCGACAGACTTATCGTCGTCAGTTGTGGTGCTGAAGTTCGGCATTATCAATTCTCTGAGCTGTGGATCCACAACATTCTCGTGAATAAGTTGCGTCATGGACTGCGCGAGCTTGCCCATATCAACATCCTCAATTCGCTGTGGGCCCGCGTCGATTATGAGTTCTTTCTTCCCTTGATGGGCGACGAATTGCGAACGGAGATGCTCCGAATTCCCATTTACAAACATGCTGAACTGCGTGAGTATTGAAAGCCAGATATCGTCCGGTCGTAAAACTAGATGGAGATCCTGCTGGAATGCGCGGATAACGCCGTTGACTAGGCCATTACCGTATGGGATTATCGGAGAAGTTCTGGGATTGAGTTCATGGAAGGAAGATTGAATGATTCGGCGCTTTTCCGGCTGCTCCCTCTTACCCGCCATCCAATTACAAGTTTCATGCGCAGGTGACCAGGCTTGAGATGCATGTTTTAGTAGATCCTCCGCTGAATGGACAGTTGGATCGATGTTGCGGCCCACAAGCTCGGGTGAGGGCTCGACGGTAACTGGCATTGTCACAAGTGTCGGTGGGTGGAACTCTTTTAAGCTTGACTTTGTGTTGGAGGCCGGACAGTCAATTGTCAGTATTTCCAGCAAAATAGTGCCCGTGGGGGGCGGCAGGTGAGCGGGACACGAAGGCCGGATCTAGAGGCGTGAGACTGAGGTGGCGAGTCCTTAGTATCAGACAAGTATAATCGTTGTGATAAATGGCAAACTTACGATTCCAGAACAAAGCTCGCAATGAGATTACCCGGGGGCGTTCGTAAGGAGGGGGATAGGCGAGTTCTAAAGGACAGAGGTTGTCTGGCGGTAGCAAGAATAAAGGTGATATCAACGGATGTTGTGTTGTAGCGGAGGGTCGCACCAAGGCTACCAATAATGATAGTCTGATACTGTAAGAGCCGTTACTTGCGCCCAACACTTTAGGCTGCCATTGCATCAATCGTGAGAGAGGACTTGGCCAATGAGGACTTCAAACCCACTATTATTCGAAAAAGGATAACTTAAGGTCATCTCCTTCAGGTACTTCTTTGGAGAGAAAATATTAGAGCGAGCAGGGCGACGAGCCAGCCTTCTCCCCTCCCCGCACACACGATAAGGTTATGGTATCACAGCCCGATACCTCCATACTACCCCACCCCCAACATCCAAGAGGGCGAAGGACTCCCAGGAGAAATTGTTGATAAAGAACCTAGAACCGCTATTAACATACCGTAAAAACTGTGCTAATGCCCGGAATGTTTACTGAGGGGTCGCCTGGGGGGGTACAAAATAGTTACTTGAAGGAGCTACAACAAGGGTTAGGTGCCGCCAGGGTTGTGCTACCCACCAATAATAGAGGTGCTCAATTCGCAATACCGACATCCACCCATTATTTACATTGAAGACCAGGGGCTTGTCACAAAAATGGGATAAGCGAAGGTGTTATCTTTTCCCCTTTCAACCGGCGCTCGATAATCTAGAACAATTTCATCTGTTCTGGGGTCCGGGGAATTGGCAAGTGTTTTACACTCTAATTGGTCTACATACCGTATTATTTTTTTCATGGTTCCCCTCTTCCGTACGATACTTGTACGTACTCACAGCGTTAGACTCTCGTGATGCTAGAATACTCAAGCACATAGATGACACATTCGGTGCATTGCAAGCACACTAGTATCCAGTTGAGTACTAGTAGTGTGACACCACGAGAGAGTACAATGATTGGATACTGATGTCCTTTTTTACCAAAGATAAAGTATCAGGCGCCCGAACTGGCTATTTTTTGAAGAACTAGTTAAAAGGTGGGGAGGAAAAAGTATTATCGGCCAGTTCCTATGGCCTAATGGCTCAGGAGACTGGTCGGCTAATTTGAAACAGGGACCATCATGAGTTCGAATCCGGGGGCAGTGGGGTAGTCGAGCATTAAGAAAAAAAGCTCGGCGAACCACTTTTTTGCTGGGGGGTAGGTCTAGGGTTGGTAATGCCCTTGGGTCAATTCCTGCCAAATGTTGCGGCGGGACTGGTGGCTAGTGTTCGGGTACTACATGCCCGTAACTTGTACACAGCATATGGTCCGCTTAGGGTTTTTAGGTAACTGACTAACTTCCGGTCCGAAGAATACCAGCTTCTACGCAAAACGGACAATCAGCGATCGATCGGATGTGTCGTTGAACTATATCATGTTCGTACGGTGCTGCAGCAAGCCACCAAAGTTCCCCCATAGAAATATACTAAGAGAGATCTTGGGAACTCACTGTGGTTCGCCAAAATTGATAGCCCGCCCCCAAGGCACAGCAGAGGATGGTAACATGACAATTACTTCCCTTCGGCATCCTTGGCGATAGGAGAATTATGTCGATACCGTAGCGGCTGCTCATAAATAAAAATATCCCGAGAACTGTATCTCGAGTAGTGTTAAGACCTTACGAGATGTATCTTAAATGCAATACTACAAGGTATTGTGGGGCTGTTATTTGTGCATAGGGCTAACCGCCCAAACACACCTCCCATTGGCCAGCGGCTAAAATTGTCGGCGAAAATTGTCGGCCAAAAATCCCACATCGAGGAGTACTATATAAACACCTCCCTCCCCCATTCTTGATCTTTTCTTTCCTTTCTTCTCCAGCTCTCTTTGCCTTTTGGCTTAGATCAAGTGTAGTATCTGTTCTTTTCAGTGTAAAAACTGAAATGGTCCCTACGGGGCCAGTTCTTTTTTATACCCATTTTTGCTTATCCCGGGTCTTGACCGCTGGCTCGCTACGTCTTGACCCACCGTATCACTGGTATTGCACTGTTTCCAGATTGATGCGAAAGCTGCTCCTTTTCCTTTCCGTTTTTCGTTGTCGCTCTGGCTGCTGTGCGAGGGGATAAGGGAAAGTATTCTGTTGGAGGCGGGGGTTTATGAAGGTGTTTCTTTTATGGCATTTCATCCTGTTTGGTTTGGATATGTAATCTTCGGAACTATGACTGGTTGCAATGCCCGTCGGTATTTCCACAATGGGGTAGTAACATGCTGTGCTGTTGTTCCCCGAAAGTTTGAGAAATCTTATTTATCGTTAGGGTTGTTCTGTGTTAAATAAGCTCCTGACTTTAACTTTAGCCTTACATGGCTTTCTCCCTCGCTGGAGCTTGGATAGAACTTGTGGATGATTACAGCCTTCAGGGATGTGATTGGCGTAGGTGTTCTCAAACTCATTGGCCATGGGTAGGTTTCTCAACTGTCCACCCCGGGTCAAACAGGATGAGCTAAAAGCACTGAGGTGTGGACGGATAAGCTTAATGAAACTTGCTGCATTGGTAGCTTGTTTCTAACCTCTGGATATAAGCAAATCTTTTCGCTTTCTTTTTGAAAGCTATGGGTGAAGTTAATCAAGAGCATATAGCTCAGGGCGTCTATACACAACACCTGGATTAATGCAACGGGCGACGCTTCGGCATGTTGGCTCAAAAAAAATACAATTACCCCTTTAGCCCTAACAAATTAGAATTTAGAAAAAACTCACTTGTTGTCACAATTTTTTGAACATCTGCCAGTTTTTTTCAGTCAATTTTATGCCCAGGCGTCCCCACCGCGTCGATTGGAGTGGTGGTGTACCGGAGTACATCCCTGTAGACAAGAGGAACCATACATCCTGCCATGTGTAACCCATCCTTATCGCCAGGGTTAGGTTTTTATTTCCCCGGGGTGAGAATAAAAATTGAAACAAAAAAATCAATTTACCCAGGATCTGAACTTGAGCTCACAAACGGACGAAACAGATTTCTTGTCTGTTATCTTAACCATTCGGCCACAATGCCTTATTTATTGTACTTTGGTGGCTTGTTGAAAACCGGAAACTAGGGTATCCCGCTCAGATAACCCGACACCAAGAACCCGCAAACCCCCGGAAAGCAGCCACAAGGGCAAGGTCTTGATAAATTAGTATGATAATATTATTATGGTGAAAAAGAGAAAATAAGACCCATGATAATAAGAAATGCTGCTTCCTTCCCAAGAAATCTGGCCCTGGAGTACCTTGCCCACCGCATAGCACAACAAGTATTGTTTTAAGATGACCCAGAATACGCTCTCTTTCCAGATATTGTGATCGCCTGATTGTATTGGCCTTGATTAAGCACGTGTAGTTTCCGATTTCTAATATATAATACCAAGCCATTGAAGAAATTCAGTAGGGAATCGTTCCAACTCTCTTTGGAGAGAGAGTTTTCGCTATCCATTGCTCCCTGGCCATCACCAGCATTTAGTGCCTCCCCACCAAGCCTGCAGTCCGCCGGTTCCTTGATCTCGTTGCTAGGGATAGTAGAAGGGATTTTGGAAGCCAAAATACTACTACTCGTAGAAGGTATTGACGGGGGAAGCGCTTGGATTTCTCTTTTAGTTTGTTGAAATAGCACCCCCCCGGAACTCTTCCCCTATCATTTGTGCCTGCAGAAAATGTCTTTCGCCATCAGTTCCTAATATTTGCCAAAAATATTGATGTCAAGCAGTCCAGGCCTCTTGAGAGTTGTATCATCGGCATCTTCATAGATCCGCCGACCGCTCTCAAATCGTGATTTTAAATCATGATTTCAGATCATGGCTGTCTCAAATCACCGCGCGGCAAACACCCCTAAGTAGTCGCCCCCGTGAACTGTACCGTGTTACCGACCATCGATTCAAGAGGGGATCTTAAACAGCACAACTAACCGGGCCGAGCCAGCCACCCGGTCTCCCGATGCTCTCTCCCACAGTGAAGGAAGTGCTGCACAGTTCGCCGGATGACGAGGGGAAAACAACTCATAGAAAGAACTAGGCCATTGATGCTAGAATACCGCAGGTCTTTGTTGGAATAAAGGGAGAAAGTTATATCGCCCCAAACCCCTAAGGTTGTGACCCAGTTTAAAGATTCCCCCTCTCCCTAGGAGTGATTACCGATGCTCTCTCCAATCACCTGACCTACCGTGCCCGCTTTGTTGCCGTGGTTATCTTTGTCTCAGAAACCCCCCCTCCCATATATGGGGCCGGTAAAGATTGAGAAAACCGAGTACGTTTTTGTTGGAAAATAATTGTGACACCATACTGGGTCGAATGAAGAAAATTTTCTAATGAGCTAGTCAAGTAAAAATGGTAAAAATAAAAATGGGGGTAAAAGCAAAATAAAACTGTCCTGCGGAATAATTCTTGAAATGTTATCACACATGAAATCTGGCTGATTCGTTTTGCCATCTAGCTATGCGTATCCGGCTGAGCGCAGATACCGGTAGTCCAAGATCTTCTTTTGAATCTATAAAGAGAGAAGCATTTACTCTACCGCAAGGATTCAATAACCGGACCTTGTGCTAGGACGTTGGAGTTGCCTCTCTTAGTAAGGTCTGGCGTTTTTTTGTTTTTCTTGTCCCGGGGGCAGATTTTTAGTGTGTTTTTCACCCTTTTCTATGAGGAAGTTTCGGACTGCAAGTTACAGGCAGATATCATATAACCCGAACACTTGAGTCCGAATTTCGTATGGGCGGTCAGATACGCATAGATAATTTACTATACAAAAGTTTTATCCCTGTCCTTTCCTTTATGATATCATACTAAACAATAGTTATATCGGGGATACTAGCCATGGAATTCGGGGAATATTTTTCCCCTGATAAAGAAAGCAAGTGTTTCGGAGGCAGAGCACAGATATACACGGAAACTCCCCGGTTCCCCGTTCACTCCATATCATGAGAGAGTACAATGATTGGATACTGATGTCCTTTCTTACCAAAGATAAAGTATCAGGCGCCTTAACTGGCTATTTTCTAAAGAAGCAGTTAAAAGGTGGGGAAGAAAAAGTATTATCGGCCAGTTCCTATGGCCTAATGGCTTAGGAGACTGGTCGGCTAATTTGAAACAGGGACCATCATGAGTTCGAATCCGGGGGACAGTGGAGTAGTCGAGCATTAAAAAAATGCTCGGCGAACCACTTTTTTGCTGGGGGGTAGGTCTAGGGTTGGTAATGCCCTTGGGTCAATTCCTGCCAAATGTTGCGGTAGGACTGCTGGCTAGTGTTCGGGTACTATATGCCCGTAACTGGTACACAAGTCCCTGCTTCTGTTTAGCACACGAAATTATTGAATGGCGGAAAAAACTTTACCCGCCAGTCCCCCACAGTCCCCCACGCACGCCAATTTGCCTTATATTGCAAGGCCAGCCGTGTTTAGCAGTCACGGCAGTCACGGCCGTCCTGAGGTTTCCCAGACGAGAACGGACCGCGTTTTGTGGTCCCGTCCCGCCCCGGGCTCTCGTAAGTCGCCCCGTGGAGCTCTACGGGGGGGCGGGACCGTTGAGAACACTGCGTCAACATGCTGAGGTGGATGTCCTAACCACCCGCAAGATAACTAGAAATAGTGAGTGGCTGTATGGCGGCAGAATTACTTTGAGGGACGGAGTAAATTCTACCATCAATGATACCAGTATTCTGGAGCGAATCGCTGTAAATAAATACCATACTGGTACCGCCTCACCGAGCGGGCCCGCCAGACTCAGCTCTCCGACCGGCCATGGGCATGTCAATGAGTAATCACATACCCAGGGAACAACCTCCGAACGTCAGAAGGAGAATGAGGAGAGACAGTACAGATATATCGCCACCTGTCCAATTACTAAGACAGATAGTGATGGCGAGCCAAGATACATTTGAACATGCCTTTCACATGCCCTCTGAAAATTGTCACTTTTCTTTTTTGCTCACAAACCACACTCCCTTCTCACCTCCAGAAGTTTCCCGATCACTTCTAAGTGATGGGGAAGCACAACCCTTTTCATTGTTGAAAACACGGTCCAGTTGAAGAACCAATCGATGCCGAGAGCCCAGGATGGGACCGGCCTGCATCCATTAGCCCGTATAGGGGGCGACATCAAGGACGGCCATCTTTTACTCCAACCGCCAGCCCTACGAATTGAGACAGTGCTTTTCCGTGGTAGGTGTAAGACTATAGGAGATGCTAAGTGGCTCCCTGGGGAGATACAAGGCAGGCCGGAAGACATGGGATAGCACGAGTGATGTCTCATGATCACTGCCCCGCTCACCTCCATTCACCAACAGCCGAACAGATGGGATGAACGAGCCGGGCGGGGTCTCCAAATTTGAATTTTTAGATTCGTCGTCCGTTCCTGAATGAATCTTCAGGTTTTATCTGCTATGATACCTTAATTGGTGGCACAATCCGAGGGAGCATTTGCTGGCAACTACATCCCTAACCCTATTTGGTGGCGAAGCCATAACCAAGAGGAGCATGATACGGGAAGCCCAGGTGAGGTGGGTTTACCGTCTGTATCTGCATTCCGAGTGATGGGAAAAGTGGTAGGCTGTATACCGCGAGAGGTGGATTTTAGTCGCCGGGGGTGGTAGGGGCGCGTGGGGGTGTGGGGCGGATCTCCGGGGTTCATAGCGCCGTACTCGACTCCCGGAGCCATAGTCCGTCCGAGCTTCCTGATATCTGGCGTAGGGGGTCCTATCGTCCAAGAAATTATTGATAATGGCCCATAGTCCGTCCCGCCATACCTCCAAGAGAGACTGACCAGATCGGTGGGAACACTAGGCATATAACGGACTCGCCCCCGCCAGCAGCCCCTTTATTTGAACAGTCCATGTGGTGCGCCCGTTTTGATTTTATGGTTAGAGTAGTACGATTCGCATATTAGGTTACTTTAATAATTGTATACCTAGACAATTCTCCTCGTGGAGCGGGCATCGCTACATATCACTCATTTATGCACTCACTCCACTAGACGCGATTCGGGTTGCCACTTATTGCCAATAAGGATAGAGTAGAAAAATGAAATTCGTTAGGTCTCAGTACAAGTCCGCAACAATAGGGAATGACAGGCGCGAGACGACGTAATAGCAACCAACGGGAGGAATGAAACTATAGGGACTATGCTCAAACACGATTTCGCACATAAATAGAGAATGAAAGACTGCATATAAATAACGTAACTACATCCAAACAAGCAGGTGGTACTGGTGCCACCTAAAATCCACACAATAGAACCCTTAGCTACCCGAATAGAAGCTCCACCAATCTCGAGGGTATCCCGCCAACTCTTCTACCGTGCTAGCTGGCACGAAGGTCCTAGGGTATCAAAATGGTCCGAAGCCAGTCATGGGCTTGACTGAGTCCTCCAATATCCACCATCCCGACTTAGGCCGCACTTTAGTCAAGTCCCCTCCACTCTCTCCAGTTGAAGGCATCATCCCAACAGAGCCTGCAACCATCGTTGTCTTGTGCTCCAGTCCAGTCGCGTAGTCTTGAACAGTGACGGGAACTGACACAACCCCTTTGGGAATACTCCCGGGCGAGATCAATGGGTAGACAACGTCACCCAAGACCAATCTCTGCCTCTCCTCAATGCTTACCCCCCCACTAAACCCGTTCAAGTCCTCATCTGTGTATTCATGAGTCCGCTTGCCAGTGTCGCTGAAGAAGCAGAAGGCAGTTATCCAGCCAGAGAGAGAGCGCACACTCCCGGATCCATCAGCACCAGCAGCATGACAGGCTCGAAGCCAGAAGTTCTTGATATCAGGGGAGTTTGGCTGTGTGAAGGAGGCGATCATGTACTGGATGATGGGGATTAGGAGGCGTGTCCATTCTGTCGTCTGAGGGCCATACTTCGAGAGGCGTTGGACCTTGAGCAGGATTTCTTCCCAGTCAGATTTCTCGCCTTGGAGTGTGACCGAAGGAAATCCACATCCTCCCCGGAGGATGTAATCAAAGTATCTCTGCAAAGTTCCCATCATGACTATTGCAGCGACAGACTTATCATCGTCGGTCGTAGTGCTGAAATTGGGCATTATCAATTCTCTGAGATGTGGATCCACCACATTCTCCTGAATGAGCTGAGTCATGGCCTGCGCGAACCTGCCCATATCGATGTCGCAGATTGGTTGTGGGCGTATGTCGATCACAAGGTCTTTCTTGCCTTGATGAGCGACGAATTGAGTGCGGAGATTCTCCGAATTCCCATTGACAAACATGCTGAACTGCGTGAGTATTGAAAGCCAGATATCATCCGGTCGTAAAACTAGATGGAGATCCTGCTCGAATGCACGGATAACACCATTGACTAGGCCGTTGGCGTATGGGATTATCGGTGGAGCGCTGGGGTTGAGTTCGTGGAAGGAGGATTGAATGATTCGGCGCTTTTCCGGCTGCTCCTTCTTGCCCGTCCTCCTGTTGTAGGTTTCATATGCCGGCGACCAGGCTTGAGATGCGTGTTTTAGCAGGGCCTCCGCTGAATGGACAGTTGGATCGGTGTTGTGGCCCACGAGCTCGGGCGAAGGCTTGATAGTGACTGGCATTCTCGCTAGTGCTGCTGGCTGGAATTCTTATATGTTCAACTTGGTATTAGGAACAGACCAGTCGGTAATTGATGCTGCTAACAAAAAGAAGCCCGCAGAGGGTAACTTTAGCAGGTGAGCGTAATCCGAAGGCTGGAGCGAGGGACGTGAAACTGAATCCGTGAGCCCTTGGTATTATATCACAGAGGTATAAAAGCGAGAATAAAGGGCAAACTTACGATTCCGGAACGGGGCCCGCAATGAGGCTACCTGGGGGCGTTCATGAGGACGGGGGATAGACGAGTTCTAAAGGGCAGAGGTTGTCTAACGGTAGCGAGAATGAAGGTGATATCAATCGATGTTGTGTTGTAGTGGGGGTCTCACCAAGGCTACCAATAATGATAGCCTGATAAGAACCGTTACTTGCGCCACCAACACTTTAGGCCACCATTCACCATCCTGGGGGAGGGCAGGTCCGCAGCACCATGAGGAACTTAGCCAATGAGTACTTCAAACCCACCATCATTTGTCCGAAAAGTTATAAACTCATCCCCTTCAGGTGCTTGTTGGGCTAGAAAATAGGGCTGTGAATTGGGGTGACGGGCCGACCCCTTCTCGCCTCACCGCACCCCACAACAAGGCAATGGCTGTTTGGGTGATCTCATGCCATTCTATTTCCAGCCTCAACAGTAAGGTGGTGGGGGGCTTTGTAATACTGCAGTAACGGCAGTAGCCGCCAGAGTCCCCAATCTGCTATTCCTTTCTTGCAATATGGACTGGCCCAGCGCCCGTTGTAAGTGGTCGGTAAAGTTCCAATACCCTTCGAAAAACGGCTCCCCTCTAGAAGCACTTCGCTGACTCTCTTCTTCTCACCATCCAGCGAAATAAATTATGAGAAAAGTTTACAATACCCCAGAAACACTCAAAGTCGCCACCTGAATGGTTCTCACTGCTCTGCTGTGGTTAATGGGTATTGTCCTTGAGGCAAGAAAAGGTTCAAGAAATTCACGGATGTGGCTGCACCTGGTGCAATATCAATAATGTGCTCGCTTACAAATAATAATAGAGAGCTTCCCGTAGGAATCTGGTAGAGATTTAGGGGTGGTCTTGGCATATTTTCAGGCTAAAATTTAGAATATCGACTTCTAAATTCTATAATTGGTCAGCCAGCCCCAAGACTGCAATTCTCGACTCATTATGCCCCAGTTCAATGCACAAAACGAAGGGCTAACAGCCTACAACAGGACACGATCCTATGAAAAATAATGTCCTACTTGTATCTATTCGGTTTCATATGTGTGGTTTCAATTTTCCACAATTATCATGACCTGGAAATTTGGAAAGTCACTTTTTTCTATGGGAACAACCTGCGATCCAGATTCTTGCTCCAAGCTCCAGAATCTTCAAGATTCCTACGGGAAGTCCTCCAATGGCTCATTTTGCGCAACCAAGAGCACTCGGGATAGGATAACTATAAGGCCGTGGCATTTGAGAACGATACGTCCGGTATGGATGGCAGAATTCTAGATCTAGCTTGTCGGAACCCAGAGGATCCTCATCGTATCTCCAATTCCCTACTACAGTGGCATTTCCGACAGTCCGTGCTTGCGAATATGAGAGGAGCGGAAGAGCCAGTCTTTGAGCATGACTTCCCCCCGAGGACGGACATCGTGGGAGAGATCTGCAAAGGGCCGTATGCGAAGGAGAGGCAAGATTTGGAGGTAGCGGCCAGGCTGAGAGGGTTGCCGTAGGCGGTCAGTGGTAAATGCAAGGGTCGATTGAGGATGAATTTGGGTATAAGGGCTTATTCACCTTCCATCATGAAAACAAAGCATTAATCCGATTGATGACATTGCGAGGTTGGGTGGGCTAGGAAGATTGTTGCGGTTGAGGGAGTTCTTACGTCCGAAACGCCCCCCTCGCACTAGCATCCGTACACCGCCAATAGCATTATAGTAGTAGCTTAGAGCCTTCGAACGAATAAATGCCTCCTCTCATAAATAGTCCTTGCCACTGAGAAAGCCTTTTAGACACCATGCGCTTGACAGCGAACCCTCCTAGATCCCATCGACCGGGGAATATGCAAGCGGGAGAGCGAAACCTTTACAACAACGTACCACAAGTTACGTGAAAACATGTTAAATTTACTATTGGTGATCGGGTCCCTGGGTTCGCAATCCGAGATGAAACACCCTGTGAAGAAATAATGTTTTCCCGATGAGGTATCATATACGGTAGCTTGGAGACGGAGCTAGCTGGATGTCCTTTGACCAATACTGGAATTCGTTATTTTGTTAACCTGGCCTATTGTGGCTTAGCGGCGTGGCACCTTTGAGATATCCACCCGAGGAACTACCTTGGGGCGCTAATCGCCCCATCCACCCCAACACACGCCAAGCAAGGTCCAAATACCAGTGCCTGATCTGTCCATACCCGAGCAGTTAGCTCGCTCTACATCCACTCTAACCACCCCCATATAGTACTAAAATGTCGCAACAATACCGATCACGGCCAGCATCCCCCATACAACAAAAATCTTCGCAATCAACAGCCGGTTCGTTTGTACCTCCTCTTCACCTGCAAAAAAAGCTAACCATCCTGTCCAGCGCCCCCCGCCCCCCCAACACCTAACCTGCCCCCCAGTACCAACACCAACACAACCTCCACACTTTCACTAGAAAATGTAACCCTAGGCCCGCTCCTCAGCATCTACAACTCCGAGAATGTGCCCGCGCCCACAATCCCGACAAGCCTAGGGTCTTCCGGCGCGGCAAAAGCCCAAAGCTTACAGCTGCTGCCCAACCTGCTCCCAACCGAAGCTTCAAACAATACTGCCGGACCCGACACCGATAGTTTCTGTGCGGGTGAAGAGGCGACGATCTGCCGTATCCCGGGAAATTCGCTAGCACTCATTGAGCATACAGATCCAGGAGGCGATGGCCGTCATGGGGGGGAGGAGGGGGAAGAGGGACAAATATACGCTGACAGCGACCCAGGCTCCTTGGACTCTGTAACTTCCAGCTACGGCTGTCACCTTTCTGCGCTTGTGGATGGTCCCATCGCGAAACATTCTACCCCCGAGCGCCCGCGTCTAAGGTCTAGCCGACACCGACGGCAGCAGCGATGGTCCCAGGAGCGTCGAAACCAAGCCAGCACACCTCTGGGTTTAGCAGACCTCGCCTCTAGGATAACCGACTGGATCCCTCCACCCCCTGAACTCCCTCTCTCGCCAAAGCTCCTTGACCCAGCAATAGCAGCGGCATACCCGCTTCCATCCTCACGCGCATGCTCGGAGCCTACCCCCAGTACACACCAGCCGCCGTACCAGCTCCCACCGTATCCGGCCGTGCCTCGTTCTACCGCATCGTCTTCTTCCTCCGTGCGTGGGGCAAGGCTGAGGAAGATGCCGCGTCCGAAAGTTTCGCTTAGTCCGGCGAGTTCAGGTACTACCGATATCACATGGGGCCCTGACTCCCCACCCACCTCTGCGCTGAGGTTAAGACGGGCCGCCGCTACCTCGGCGCTGCCGCCTTCGTCCCCGACACATACGGTGTCTTCACGGGATAGTGGTTCTACCCGGGTGACTGGTGTAGAGGCGGAACTAGGGGCCCTAGAAGAGATGGGTAGAAAGGAGGTTATTCGGCAGCGTATTTTATTATGGAGGTTGATTGCCGAACGGGGCAATGGTAATGAAAAGGTGGTAAGTACCTAGGCAGCTAAGATGCTGGGGCGGGTATTGGGGAAATTCCGGGTATAAGGAAAGGAGGTAAAAAAGTGATTGCGCCCGGGTTCGAACCGGGGACCTCCTGTGTTCTGCCATATGTGAGACAGATGTGATAACCAGCTACACCACGCAACCAAGTTGGAGATTTAAAGCAAGGTCTGCCCCTAAATCTAAACATGAAAACGACAAGCCATACCAGCACCAAGTGTCTTTGGGTTTGCACCATCACACTTCCTCGCGGTATCATATCATACGATACAAAATGTGGTCGTCGTGTCTCATGTAATCGTTTATGTTATTGTACCTCCATACCATCAATCCGCCGGCCTTGAAGGCATGTCCCCTCTCAAGTGGAAGAATGGAACCCTACTCCAGTCAAAACCACCAATCCTTTTACCAATTTAATTCCAAGGAATTTACACCACTATTTGCAAGAGGGTAATAATTTGTTTTTATGGATAGGTGCTCAATTTTGCACATTCTTTCGGGATTGCCGGTAGTCGAGGGAAGTTACCAACCATAGTTATTACACGAAGGGTTGTTCTAGTAACCAGTAACTATTGGCCGTCGCTTTGTCCCAATCTTTAATTTTCACCCTAGTATGCCCATATCCAAATAAGTATCCGGCATCCAGTCGGGGTCTCCGCCCGCTTGCTCCCCCGTGGCCACTGTTGGCGACGATCTGGAGAGATCTGCCTTATGGAAAATGCAATATCAAATACTTCTTTCAACCGAAGCCCCAAGTGAACATCGAGGCGATCCTAGTGTCCCGAGATCACCAAGTTTCTCCCTAGGTTTATGCTAGGGTTACACAACGTCGCTCCGGTACCCTGATGGCATTGAAATTATACCTCCGCTAACATGGGGAGGAGTGTCAGGGCGGGAGGGTTGTTTTGCATGACCTCGAAAGAGGAAATTTCATCTCACCAGTGATCACTCGATAATCACTAAGCACCGAGCAGGACTGCTGATATAAGTTAATCGCAACCACAAACTTGATTTAGGTCGTGGATCGCTTCACCTATTAGGGTGTCCCCTCTTGTGTTTCCTTAGTTGCTTTGTTTGTCTCCCTCCCTTTTTTTAGCCGGCCACCTCATCCTCTTAACCTTCACCTCATCCACCATTCCACCTTTAGCTCGTCCACTTGTTGTATCCCACGAACAAATACAACGCCAGCCGTACCTGTTCCCACCAGCCAATTCCCGTGAGACACCACTCCTTCATAACCTCCACTTTCTCCGTTATCGCTAACACCCCAGTTAGGGAACTCCGACAGTCCGTCTGCATTCGGTGGGCTCGAGTCAGGAGCTATGGACTGTCTTCCGGGATACAACTGGTATGTATGCACATCTCCAGGTTGGGAATACAAAGGCTGCTGCGACATTGATGCTTGTCGTTCAGGCTGCGGCTCTGAGCACCGACAAGAGAATGCCAGACCCCTTACTATTACGCCAACAATAACCACCACTGCTGCTAGCAGAAGGACCATAACTTCAACAATCAGGGTTCCGCTAGAGAGTTCGTCCACTGAATCGGCCACCGGAGATACGTCACTGACTGTATTTTCTGCACCTTCTACATTCTCTACACTTTCTACACTTTCTACATTTTCAACGTTCGCTTCACCTGCCAGCATTTCGGAAAGTCCAACCTCCACTTCGGCCAGCACGATCTCTGGGACCCCTCAGGAAGCAGGCGGAATAGCTATGCCCCCAAGGGGAGAAATTGGTTCTAGCACTCCAGCAATTGTTGGTTTCGTGGTTGGCGGAGTTTCAGGCTGCATTATCATCCTTCTTATCGGGCACTGGACAATCCGTCAACTGAGGAAGAAGAAAAAAGAGAAGACAATCGAAGTTTCCTCCTACACATCTCCCCATTCTTCAGTTCCTCAGTCATCCTACCCAATCTCCTGGCCCACTAGAGTGGCTGGAGCAGCAGTACCAGCCGGAGGACACAGCGGCCCACCGACCTTGCCGCAACCTATCTTGGCACAACAATCACCAATCGCCCCATTAGAGCCAGCCGAATATCCGGGATCACAAACAACCCTCACCACTGCGCCTGCACCCCTCGAGCTTCGCCGGAGCCAGAACCCCTCTCCACGAGTGAGCATCTACGACCCATCCACACTCTCCTTGACTATCCAGCGCGAAGAAGTGACACATGTCCCGCGTCGTGCCCTGATCCCCTTGGGTGGAAACCCTCACCTTCGCCGAGCCTCCAGACAGAGGAGTGACTTTGAAACTACTAGGACTCTACCAGTCGTGGCCAGGGGCACGGGTAACCTTAGCGCTCCCGGATTTCGGTCATCGACACCAGCAGAGCCTTCTGCGGGTGGGAGTAGTGCTCGATCCAGCCAATGGGGAGGTGAGATGTCAAGCAACATCAGGCACTTGTCATGGCGGGATTGGGAGGAGCAGGGAATATATGTCACTCGTGGCCCTCCCATTCCCGAGGCACCGGTAGTCGGAGGGCAACAGAACGGAGCGAGTGATGATAGAAGGGATAGGGAAGGCGGGTTGATTAATGATCAGCAAATTGATGGGAATCATGGCGGACAAGGTTATAGGGAGGAAGCACAGCCCGAGGGCCAAGAAGGTAATACTGGAGGAGCGGCCTTGCGCTCTGGTGATAGGCATAGCTACTAACCGGCTTGTGTGCGGAGAAACAGGATGGAGCTTGACCGGCGAATTTTTTTATTCAAGCTCACATCTTAATTCTACCTTTGTCACTATCATCCAGTTTGCTGTAATATAAACCCTATCATCTACTTTATGCTCTCCCTTTCTCCTATTGCTTCCTTCTATTCTAATTTCCCTCCATTCGCCCTCCCCTTTTTTCTTCCTCCCCCCCCCCCCCCGCTCTCTTCCCGAGTCTTCCATTTCCCCTTTAGTTGGTTCTTTCTCTCCTCAATTCTTGCATCCATTGACCCTTCTCCCCCTCCCTCCCACCAACAACCAAGCGCAACAAATAGCACCTCCCAAAAGCTATCTATTTTTTATTACCTATATCCCTCGTGTCGACCCACCTCAGCAATATCAGACCCTTGCGGTAGCGCACTTAGCGTCAAGAGAGCGCACGAGCAAGTTCGAAGGGGACAATACATGGTAGGTATATAATAGGAGGGTCCTACCTTCATTAAAATAGACAGGAAAGCTATTATACCCCGGGAGAGAGAATTGGGGAATACAACAACCTGAGCTCTCACCTTCTAGTAAGCGGGTGTACTATACTCTACTCCAGTCCGCACGGGAAGGAACAATGTGTGAAGGTACGATGGCACCCCTCCCCTTTCTAACTCAGATTAATACCGCAAGTACTAGAATAATCGAACTTCGCCCCGGACGTTGGAGTTGCATTTTTTTGCTGGTAAGGTCGGGTGCTTTTCATTTTGCTTTTTTTTGTCTTAAGCTAGGGCCAAGGTGGTCAGTGCTTTCTCCCTTCTATCCTGCCGGTATCCGAGAGAGGGGATTTCGGACGCCTTAGCGCGGTGTCTAATCATTCAAGGCCTTACGATAACATTGCAATACTGTACAAACTTAAAACTCTATTAACAAGACACCACCGTTAGACTCTCTTCCTCTTCCAAAAAGAAAAAGAAAGTTCCTTTCTTTCTCTCTTTTTTTTTCTTCTTCGCGGGTAATTTGTCGCTATTCTACAGCAGGCGGGTATCCCGTTTCGAGGAACATATTATGTTACGTGTCGCGGCGTCCGTCACGGCCAGTCACTCACAGCACAACCGTTTCCAATATCCGGACCAAGACCTCCAACGTCGTTCGCGTTATCATACGCAGCCCTCACCCCACATTTTCTCTTCTCTTCTCGAGGCACAGTATTATATCATACCATACTGGTAACATACCGGCAAGCCCAGAAAACGCATCTAAGAGGGGAAGCAAAATAATAGTACAGCACATAACCACCTAAGCACGCAGCCATCCTGCAAGGGATCCACATCACAACCAAATACACAGCACTCTGCGAGCAAGGCAAAAAAAAAACCCCCCCCCCGAACCCCCGGCGCAACGCACTGCATACGGCTCCGGAAACTCCATTCTACAAGTGTGGTGCTAATCACATGGTGGCGCGTGGTACAGAATCGTACGCTTCTGGCACGCTAGCAATACAATCTACGGTTTGGGCGATCGCAAAATTGTTTTCGCTTGGTGGGGGTAGATAGCATAATTCGTTACACTCCACCCATCCGTTTATATTGGGGTTGAGTGGGTCGGGGTTTGGTTTCCTGGTGGTTTGTGAATTCTTGGGATTCCGGATTTTTTGGTTTTGCTCGAGCATGGTACCAGCTTCTGGAGGCGCCCTGCCAATCTCGCGCGCACGCATATACTGAAATTCAGAGTTCTTCCAGATGGAAGTACTCGTCGTACGGGAGATACAACTCAAGTCCTGTATGGCTATCTCCCTTCAGCGCTCCGATGCGATCTCTCAGTGTTTCTACGAGGTACGATCGTCGATTTGAAATGGAACGTGTTCAAGAGCTATACTACAACATACTAGTCAAATATCACTATGAAATTGTTAACGCTGCAAGATAGCACAACTGTACTTTTTTTGCCACCCATCCCAACTCGTCTAATCATGAACAAACCCGTCAATCGGTCGGGTCGGGCATTCGTTCATCCTGCGAAACTGAAAAAAAGACAAATTGAAGCTCAGAGGGAAAAAAGAAAGGGGGAGGTAAAAAAGAGGCCAGGTATCGTTTAATCGCCCCCCTTCCGGCCCTTGGCGCCACTCTTAGCCCTAGAAGTAGTAGGCTTCTTGATGTGGTGCTCAGGAATCCAGCTTTCATCGTACTTTCCAGACTGGGCAAGGAGTGGGGTCGGTCTAACCAACTTCGGCGCATCAGACTTGGTACGCTTGGTGATGGGAATGACGCTGGCAAGCCAGGTATTGTAAACGAAGTATCCGGAGTAAGCAACCGTGACAGCGAGTATCAGGTACAGGAACAGCCTAAATAGACGCACACAATTAGCCCCGAAGACCAAAGACAAGAAACTCTCGGGGAAGGGAAACTCACAACTGTGGATCTAGAAGCGAAGTTGGCGCCTCAACCACAGCTACAGTCTGGTTATATGCCGTAACAGTGACAATCTCCCCTTCGAACCTCAACACCATGGCAAGATTGAGCAAGATCTCCCTCGGGTGCATCTCGTTGACAAACTCGTATGGTATCTCAAGCTTCTGATCCTGGGGCACCACCACCCCGCCAACCTTCTTACTCGTCAGATTCCGTACAGCGACATCTTTTCCCGAATCCCAGAGACTCCCGCCGACGGCTTCTACAAATATCGGCGAAGCCTCGAGGTTTGTCAAGTCGAAGGATACCCGCGTTGGGATGCCGTTCACGAGCTTCACACTCGGGTTGCCGGGACCAACGTTGGCAAGCTCATTGGAGGCGTCCGGGAAGGAAACGCGGAGAGTTATGTTTAGCTTGGGTTGGGCCGAGGGGTCAGGGTTCACGCTGTTGCTCCCGAAGAGTTGGGCACTTGCAGTGAGAGGTAGGATGAGGGCGGAGAGGAAGGTCGGGACGCGCATTTCTTGGAGGAGGTGGGGGTTTAATTGCGGGTCGGTTAGTTGATAGAGTGTTTGGAATGATACCGGTAGATTGATGAAGGGGAGAGCAGAGGAAGGGGTTGTAAGGTTTGTCTTGGAGATAAAAAAAGGGGGGATAGGGAGAGAAGGAGGCTGGAGGCCACATGGCATTTTCCTTTTCTTCTTCTGGATCGCCCGGCCTCTGTTTTCACTTTGATGAGGTAATTGCCAAGAATTGTTTCAACATCTTTCCACATTTTTTCTTTTTCTTTTTAGTGAGCCACGGTATTAGCAAAAAGAAAATTCAAGCAGTGATAGGACGGCTTCAACTACTGTATCAGCTCTAGACGAGCGTCATCTAAATCAAACGCTCAATAATCGCCCGAGCGTTACTCAATTACGGCACTCAAGTAGGCGAAAAAGCAATTCTCCAACTAATCAATACCCCTTACTGTATATCATTCTTTCTCATCATCTCATATCGAATCCCCCGCATTAAGCCATTCCCAATCTCAACGGTTTCCTCCACTACCCCATAAAAGCCCCAGGCACCGCGAGACACCACCATTCGTTCATGGTGCATACCACGATCGTGACCAACGCACGGATTATTTAGAAGAAAAACCCCACAATTGAACAAAGGAATGTTGGGTATATAGCAAAGCGATGACAAGCGGAAAAAAAGAGAAGAAAGTAAGAGAGGGGTGCAAACCTAGGTATTGCTGAAAAAAGTGAAGAAAAAAATAGACAGAAAATCATATATCCCAGGGAGAGCACGAACACCACATAAACAGAAATCGAAAAAGAAAAGAAAAAAAGGAAAAGGAAACAACACATGGTTATTACTCTAATTTCTTCTAATCCCTATAAAGCCAAACTCATGACGCTCGCCAACAAGACCGAACAGACCAGCACCCAGGAATCCCTGCCAGCAGCAAGCCCGCTCCCAAGGGACTTGAGCAGATGTTTGTCATAGACCGTTTGGTTGGGCGTCTGGTCAACTCCAGACTGCGAAAAGAAATGCACAGACCCAACCTTCGGCGCTCCCTTCTGCTCGGGGATGGGGCAAATAGAAAGGGGGCCCTGCCGGCCCTTGCAACGCTTTTCATAGTCCTCATGCCGAGAGGATAGAGAGGAATTGAAGTAGCCGTGAACGTATGAGATAGTCATTTTGGCGTCTACGTCTGGGGGCCCGGCAGACCATAAGGGGTTTCCGTTGGACCAGTGGGATAGAATGATCTTTCCTGGGCTCTGCGGAATGTACTGGCTGCCGGTCATATCGGCCAGCCAGGTGCCATCCACATAGAAGCTAACTTTATCCGGTTGCCAGTCTGCAAATTTGAGCGATTTGATTAGCAGAGGGTTGCTTGCTTGGATGAGATAGGGATGTCAATAGGGAGTTACCGAAACGGTATTCGTGAAACCCTTCGTCCGTTGCGAATGGAAGCGAGACGACCTTGAATGTTGGTGTATTTTTGGCGTCGCCACCTCTTTCCTGGGTCAGGATGGAGTGAAGAACAAGGTTGATTGGAGATGAGTTTGGCGTAATCTGTGAAGAAAGAAACTCGATATCGATTTCCTGGGTATCGTTGAGGTACCTATGAGGGAACCGTTAGAATGGCGACACAAAGCAGACATTGATTGTCAACGGAGGAATACGACTTACCAGAAAAATGCTCCACAGGTACCGTTAATACCAGTAGTCTTAATACCAGCTCTAAAAGTTCCATAGATCATATCCGTCCGTTTCGAGTCCACCTCCGCAACGCCGATATAATCCTGACCACCATCCGGCCTCCTCACAAACAATTCCAGACCAGCAGGATCCCCATTGACTCCTTGGGCGGAGACATTATGCTGAACCGATGGGTTAGAAACAACGTTCTTGATTTGAGCCTTGCGTCCATATGGACCTTTAGAAGCCCCCTTGCCAACCTCCCATTCCTGCACAACCCAATCAGTATTCTCACTGATATTCTTTAAAAGCGTAAAGTCCGACTCGACGAGTTCCGTGAAGACGGTAGAGTTCAAAGAATATCCACATTCGCAATCAGCTTCAGAATCCGAAGTAGACAAATATATATATTAGTATCAGAACTAGAACGGAAAGCAAAACAAAAATTAAAAAAGCGCATACCATTGGCAAACGGTCCTCTCATAAATCCCAATGCTATGAGGAGCAGGCAAGCCCATAAGGTAGTCATGAGAAGCAGGATGAAAATGGATTAAGGGTTGGGAGGTGTGGGGGGGGGGGGGGGGGGGTAGGTATATGTTTGAAGGGTTTGGAAGAAACAAAGCGAGAGTGTTCCGGTAAAGTGAGTGATTGGGGGCGGATAGGTCCTTGCTCGTGAGCACTCCAGATGCTTAGGCGAAGGGAGAAACGAATGGTGGAGAAAAGCCAAGTGAAGTAGGGGTACAAATGAAAGGAAGGTGAGGGCTGGGGGGTTACGTTCCGTGGATGCAGAATGGTGAGGTTTTTCACAGCGCTGCGGTGAAAGTGGGTGGTCGATAGGTTCACAGATCTTTGGTGATGCGAGAGGGGAAGGGATAGCCAGCCACGAGGGGGTTAACAGGTAGGTTGGCAGACTGGCAGGTGCAAGAGTTTGGAGGCACGGTGCATAGGAGTGCTTCGAGGGGGGATTTCGCTACCACACCCACTCTTCCCTCTACCGCTGCTGCGTATGATAGGTTCCCTTGGCTCACACTGTTTGCTTCTCTCCCTCCTCTTTCTCCAGCTCTCTTGTGGCTCCAACCGGCTCTGCGCTTTCCCACGATTCTCAATTACAAAGTGCTGACACTGAAGCAGTTGGAGAATGATAAATATTTGATTTACGAGTCGCTATAAATCACTTCGCATCTAGCCGTACTTTCGCTCGGCGTGGCTATAAAAGTGTAGATCCAAGGGCAAGACCACGAGGTGCAGGAGATGTGGGGATCTATCATAGGTCGGGGAGAGAAAATACCCAACAAGAAATCCAAGAATCCGAATCGGGATCCCAAACCCGGTCAAATTGTTCACTTTTTATCCTAACTCTTGGGCTACATGTCGTGTTGTGGGGAGGTAGGATAAACAAGGAAATGTTGAACGGAAGGGGGCAAAAACAAAAGGAATTCCTTGTCCCAGTTTCGAGTAGCCCTTACCTACCGCACTAGCACTCTGCCTACTCGAGCGCTGTGGCTAGCTATCTAGCTAACGTTCAGAGTGAAGAAAGAAACTTGTTTCAAAGGCACTCTTTAAGACCTCGTAGAGACAAAGGTGACGGTGGTTGAAGTACAGTACCATAAGCTGAGACATATGAGGCTACCTGACATCCTCGCACAGCGTGGTTGGCTGCATGACATCGCCTATCTGTTGTACTGGTCCCTATCAGATACAAAAAATGACACGACAAATACTTCTCAAAACAAAGTCGGGTTGGCGCGCCATACTCCCGCAGCGGCAAGGGAAATCATAATTCTGGTTGCTCAATCCAAATTTATTCTAGCGATACGAACCTGCCTTCCGCTCGCGCGAAAGACTACTCATACTCGAGTATTCGAGCACAGGCACTGTGAACTACAGCAAGTTCAGAGGTCTATTTACCATACCTCATCGCTCACGCCCCCACCTGTCCTTCCTGCAAGCAAAAGGTGGGACTGAAGCCCCATGCGATCCCGGGGCTTCCACCACCCTGATCCCCAGCCACCAATAGCGCCCCCGACCGCCGAGTCTCAGCTTTCGCAGAAGCTGTAGAGAAGCTCTGGAAACATTGAGCCTTGCACAGCACTTGAGGCTTAAACCGTTATCGCTCAAGTGCACATCTTGGTACTTTATCCTGGCCGGGCGAAAGGCAATCGTGACGAGGATAACAACCGACCGCGTCTGCAATCAGCACCGACGGAACGACAGGTCACGCCCTCTGCTCAAGTATGGGTGGGAATGGCACTGAGAACTCGACCAATTAAATCTCCTAGCTTCGCTAAGTGACTTTACTTGCTTCCTGCTTGGAAAGGTAATTTAGATTCGGCCTGCGCCGAGGGATTAATTATAGAGCGGTGCATAGTATTATACTGGAGTCTTCAGTATTGGCTGCTCGGGTACTGCAGAAAGGCTCACATGTCCTCAGCCTGGAATAGGAAGAAGGAAACAGCGGGAACTCATCGCAGCACCACTGATGCTATGTAAATAAAGTACCGATGATAAGTAGGATGGGTGTAATGCTCTACTATACGGCCGAGCGGAGTGTCCGCCGGTACATGTGGCACCGCAGCTCATGTTCTTTTCTTGTGGCGGCATAGGAACCTGCTTGCGCACAAGTATTCAGCATGAAGTACTGTACCCAAGCACAGGGATCGGAAATTTGTATGGCAAATTATCTGCGCACATCCAGACTCAAATACCGGCGGGCTTCCTACAGGATACTCGCACCATCACCATGACTGTTCGTCCGGATTTTAGCTCTATCGACAGCCTTTTTCCCCGCAGCACTCTTTGCAGCGAGTGACATAGAGGTTACATTTTGTAGGAACTGAGTACCACTGAGCGGTTCCGGTATCCTATTGCAGGTGGGTAATGCTCGAAGAAGTTGGGTAGTACAATATCTCATCCAAACAGATCTGGCCCCCTGAGCCCCGGGGGATAGGCATCGTATTAAATTCACTTCTCGTAGGAAATTCTTAGTTAACTCAAATCCCCCAACCCATTCATAGGAATAGGATCATGGCTCGGTACCTCTCGCTCCGGGCTCTAGATCCGGATATCATGTTCTGTGCAAGGCTTCAGCTAGGAAAAACCTTTCTATATATTGTAGACGAGCAAGGAACCAAAGGTTCATAGAATTGATTAGGCAAATTCTGCCCTCCCCCCGGGTATCGCTGTTCCGGGAACAGTTTGTCGCAATTTAGATTTTGTTTTTTGGGGTTCACTAGCTTAAAAACCTCAAACAAGTGTTCAGGGATTTGATCGCCCCTCACCTTTGATGTTCTAATGTCGCGTTGTGATATAAGAGATTCTTTACGAAAGCGGTTAAGATAATCCCCAAGTTGCAGATGCTACGGGGTAGCCAAACCCCCTAACAACAGCTGCCCAGTCTTTAAGCTACTCAGCGCTAGAGAAAATTAGGACCGGAAAACCGAAGTCGTTTCTGGAATCACAATAATTTCTTAAGGGTGTCGGGTTTGGAAGGGGCAGGACGGACGGTGAAATGAGCAATCTGGGCAAAATACCTCTCATATTTAAATGAGAATACGGTATGTGGGGTGCCGATCGCTCCGCATAAATTCACGAAGGGACACAAGAGTGCATAAAAACCGCCCGCGCGACCCGATTATTCCGTACCCCCCTTTCAATGTTTGACTCGGAACTGGAGCAGTACTTGTGGTTCCCATGGCGCAATTTTACTCGTTGAAGCATATGGACAGGGGGTACCATGTGTCGCGTTTCTGCGGCTTGCCGATTGCCTAGCCACCTGTAAGATTTGGCGTTAGAGGAGGTCTTTCTACCAAGGACTCGGATATTCGCCTTTATCGTCCTGTGGAAATAGTATTAATAGGGCCCCCTAAGGCTATGGGTTACCTCACTACAGTTAAGTGTGCTAGGATAATTCTAAGGATTCAAGGGCTGTAGGCCAGGTACTCGAAAGATAGGAAAAGTACCATAACTTGAACTTTCATCCGGGATCCATCGCTGTGGAGCCAACTGCGGGTCGAAAAGGTACATAAGATTAATACGTAACCTGCAACCATAACAGAATTGTATTAGAATTGATTGAAGGACTGAGATAGTATTAAGGAACCGATATCTCTTTCACATTGTCTCCCAGATTAGCCGCCATTAGCGTAAATTATAAGATTTTTGATTCCCTACAGTACTTTTCTACGTGAAAGCGGGTCTAACAGTGTATAGGTACAGTTCTCGGGCGGAAATACGGCACCGACCTATATTTACCAAGCAGATCTATTTGTTCAGACTCGCGAGAACCGACACGGGGGGAGTGTAACACATCTAGAACTCAAGCCCCACCTTTAACCCCCCCTCCTTAAGCCACGCCGCCGCGTGATGCAAAGGATTCTCGCTTCCAAGGCCCTAGCCAATAGGGTGTACGGTACCTGTAGCCCTAATCCGCATCTATTAACTGTAACCTTATATTCGTTGGATATGATGCTTTGAGCATCTTGTGCATTGCCCGGCTGCATTTGACCGTAATTAGGCTGTTGTGTAACATGTTCCGCTCTCGGAAATTTATTAAAGCTCTGATGCAAGGATGGCAGGGGGTGTGATACAATAGCCTACGGTTGAAAAGATCCGGAAAAGGCGGGGGTTAGAAACACGGAAATCAATTGGCTGACGCTACCAAACCCTCCAATCAGAAACCCAGAATCTCCTGTCAGCTTTTTTACGATTTTTTTTTACGATTTTTTTTTACCGTAGGCTGCAGTGTGCTGTTACACACCGGAGGACTGTGGCCGTCACAATCTATCACTCGTGGCATTTCGCCAATAAAGACGGGCAAGGGAACGGAATAAGTTCCGATGTTCTATATGTTCCTGTGCGATATGCCACAATCACGCTAGGGCTCGCCCCCGAGAATACAAGCTTTTGAAGATCAACAGTAACTTGGTCCCCGAGGTGCAGGACCGACAGACCTTGCATCTGTGAGCTTGCCTTATTGCACTAGCGCCTGCTCCCAACACCTCTCTATATGAGCGGGGTAGAGGATAACGTTACTCGAGTCGAGGAATCCATATGAGGCACTAATGATACCGGTTATCCTCCATCTTAGAGCATACTCGTAATTTCCTGAAGTTTGTAAAAACGACTGCTATTGCATATGGGCAAAATCTTGAGGCTCCGGGCAATCTTTCGCCCATATGCAATAGCAGTCGTTTTTACAAACGCCAGGAAATTACGGGTAGTGATATTTCGCAAATGAGGCATACACGCCTCCGAGTTAGCGGGCGATCCCTTAGTGCAATGCTGGTTCTGCCCCACCTCGGACGACCCTTCGGTGTTTTACACGATTCTCATTCCTTGAAGGAAATATTCGTCTCAACCCTACTTTCTCGGGAAAGGCCAACCTAAAGCGAGGGTTGCACTAGCCCACACCAGCCCCAACCCAGGAGGAATAAGATGTAGTTGAGCGACGGATAACAGCAGCCCTGAAGAATTTGAAACCACTAATCAGAGCACCTACCTCTGGAGCGGAGTGAATGAGAAGGATACGGGAACAGGGGGTGGTAATCATACCACTTTTGGCTCCGAGGTTGTGCCAGTATGATACATTCCAGGGCCTCATTGTGTCGCTTGTTGGATACTTGTGCTCGTCAGGTGCCTTGAAGCTGATTGGCAGGGGAGGAAAATGGTTTTCTGGCTGAAGTTGCGGGCCGCCGGGTAAGTAGACTGGGTAACGGGGGTTGGGCATAGGAGGGTATCTACCTATGGGCTCCTTGGTGAGTGATTTTATAGGCCCCCATATACTGTAGGGTTAGCTCACCCAGTACTCAGCAACGGCTGTGATATGATACGCAATATCCTCTGGGGTTGCGTACCTCTGGGGAGGGAGGGGTATCTTCGGGTACGTATATTTGAGCCATATTACCCAAATGAACACTCAATGAATTGAGTGTTTCCACCGGGACAGCCCGTCCGGCCCTAGCGAGCATTTTGCCTAGGGATTTCGCAGAAGGGCCGGGAAGGTGACAGGTCCCGCTATAGGTTGATGTAATGTCTTGCAATGTGGGGGTCCACAGGGCTGCCCACGAAGCATAGGGGGGGCTAGCCTAAGAAGCCTGTCAGGGAGGTCTGCGTCGGCGTCTCCGAGGCTTGTCCTAACCTAGGAGGGTAACTAAGAGCCTGTTTGGCTACAACGGTACGGTTCCGTTCCGTTGGGCGACCGTTTCCGCTGCGAAAATGACCTTCTCTCCGTTTTGAAACGGAAGGAAAAGGGCCATCTGTATTGGAGAACGGAACGGAACCGTTGCAGCTAAACAGGCTCTAAGGCCTGTCTGCTCCGGTTGGTAAGTATAAGTATCTTTCGTTCTGTAGCTTTTCAAGAGATCGTTGCCAGTAAACAAATTTCTAGCTTAATACAGATCTCATCATAAAGGAAGGTGCATAACTCTTGTTTCTACGTCAAGTAGCTCACTGGCGGGTATCCCATTTAAAAACAGGGCAAACCTAAGAAATTCCAAGCACTCCACGATCACATGTGAATCATGATCTCCGTAACTAAACCAGTAGTAGCTCCCGCAGTCCCCTCCCGCCATCACTTCTAATTTGTTAAAATTTATAGACCCCACAGCCCCCCATAACCCTGCGCAGATCCGCCCAGGCCCTCCTTAGAAGAAAATCTGTAGCAGCTGCCGCCACCTGCAGTCTTAGAGTTAGGGCTGCGGAATAATATTTCTTCTTGTGGGGTCGCTGGTCCTTGCCCGAACTCGTGGTGGTAGAGAGTTGTAGTATCATACCAGAGGGAGCGTAAATCATAGTCCCTTCAGGTCCAGCCTGCTTGGCAGTCTCCCCGTGGGGCCGCCAAGGCCCCATACCACTGCGGACATTGCTAACAATTCGCATGAGCTAAACCGCTCCAAAGCCAGGATGCAAAAAAGATGACATGAGCCACCCTCCTCTCTTCGAAAAGTAGTGTTCCCAAAGACAACGCGGTCCTGACTTCCCCGCCATGAGACCACCATGAAGGTCAAACGGGACTACGACGGCGCGATCTTGCAAACTAGGAGGTCGGTATATTTGGTAAGGATCGCCGCCCTACAAGATCCCACAGACTCCTTGTAGATAAAGTACAGGAGCCAGTATCCTATGTCAGACATGTGCGGAGGAATTTGGAGGGCTTGGGTTCCCCGACCTCCTCTTTTCAACTCCCTTTCGTGTTGTTACTTTCATATTTTGACTGTGCCACCCCGCGCTTGTTTACGTTGAGAGATAGGAATCTCGTTGTGTGCCTTCTCACATGATGGGATCCAGATAGGCACTCTCTTACACCCTCAGCATCATAGAAAATCACTCGCCGGTGATCATTTATATTTGTTGAGAAATAGTCCTCGGGGCGGAGGTACGAGAGATTTGCTTGAGCCTTACTCACTATTGCGTATGAGGGAGCCTATGGGGAAGTGTGTATTTCACATCATGGGTTGTGTCATCACGATAGGGTATACTTATACCGTTGATGTTTCGCTTAGCTAACTAGAGAACTTAATCAACAATCTTCCGCTGCGCAACAAAACGTCCAATTCTTGACAGGCTATGAGCCCGGTTAGCTATGATACCTTAATTCCTTCATGAAATAAGAAAATACATTTCCATTTCAACCCTCTCTTTTCTTAGGAGTATCAGCCGGCCCCGCTGCCCCGGACTGAGGCGCCTTACAGCAATACAGGTATTCGATCTGTGGTTTGAGCTTCCTTCTCACCACCTAGGTTGAACCTCTTCGACCAGTGTGCTTTTACTACAACTTTCAGCCCTGATACCGATATGACGAGCATCGCAGATTACAAATCACCAAATATCCCTCGGGTGGCCCGAGTGAGTGGAATTCGCAGCCAGGCTCCCTCGCTCCAGATCAGCCAAGACTTCTTTCTTGTAACCACCCCCCTCCTCCTTCCGCCCTCAGTCTCAACAAACAGCCCCTCATTTCTTCATCCTTCATCCTCCTGCCATAATCTCCCCTCCTCTCCCTCTACCTCTTTATTCCGACTCACTTGTGAGCACACCCTAGGTACAGCAGTAGCTTGGACAACAGGGCGAAGGAAAAGAAATACAGCCCAGGTGGGGCCGCCCTGCTGAGCACTAAATGCAGTGCGAGGGGGATGTGGCGTTAGAATGCCGAAACAATTGGAAGACTAAGAGCGCAAAGCCCCAGGCAGACCCCTGCCACAGGCGCATTTTTGCCTCATATGATTGGCCTTGAGGAAGCTCTACAGATCTGTTGAACAGTTACTTGGGCACTCCAGGACGGTGTGGGGGCGCAATTGGTCTTTAAATACAAGCGAGTTCTCCACCTTCTACTCTAGCATTCCTAATTTCTCGGCCACCCTACACTTCGCATTTCCAAAATGGATTCTGCGTAAGGTTTTTTTTTCTTTTCCACTAACCTTGCAGGAAATGCGTTGCGCCTTAGGTTCGCTCTCGCGCCCACCACACTCCAGCTGGTTTCGACTGATGCTAGCGGGGTTGCACACCCTCTTCCTGCAGAGCTTGGGCCACTTCCTCTTTATCTCGATGACGATGGCTTCTACTCCGTTCTTGGCCCACCACTCAGTCACCAGGTCTGTTGGGGTCAAGCCGGTGGACCTCCCAATGTTACCTTTGCCTACAACCCTGTTAATATTCCTGCCGCCTTGACACCTCCCATGGACAAAGTATTTTGTCGATCATCCAAATGTGCTGGAAACAGGTTCTCACCTCTTCCACAATACTCGTACCTTTATTCTTCACATTGACTAACTCGGAGAAGCGGTCCACATACTTGCTCCCGTCGCTCCTACACTTGTAACGCGCCCGCTTGTACCCGGTTAACCCCGTTCAGGACGAAACATGCGCTCAACCGACACTATGAGGCGATACACCTTGCCACGCGGATCGACTGTCGAGTTCCCGGCTGCGAGAATGTTGGCAAAAAGGGGATCAAAAGGTATGATAATCTAGTTGCCCATATGAGAAATAAGCATGGGACACCAGCAGCCGGTGGATTATAGTGTGTTTATCCGTTCGTTTGATCACCCCTTGCGAGATGGTTATGTGCTGGTTTTTTTACTCTGATGATTTCAGTGTTAAATTGCATACGCATCTTGCGTTTATGAGCTTTGTGTTTTAATCTTTTAATTTTTTCGAATCGATTTGACTATTTCCACAACTGCTTCCGTACTTGTTTCCGTGAGCAGGCATTCCCGTTGAACACAAAAAATGAGATGGAATTTAAACTAATGTGCGCCCACACCATTTGACCCGGGCGTATGACGAAACTAGAATCTCAGGCTCCTAAAGAGAAGGAGATACACAAATATATTGATCATCCTTTGGTCTGTATTTGTCGCTTTTTAGTTCCCTAGAATATTCAAAGATTGGGAATAGTTTAAGTGTCGCGCCTTCCATTGCCCGCCTTGTGACACTGCTCTTTCCCTTATCGCGTTGCGGGCCCATGAGGCCAGCCCCAGGCTGCGCTCTCACACGCCAAGCCTAGCTCTAAACCAAAATGCCACAACCAGTCGAGTGATATCCGATGCCGGTACACGAACCACATTCTCTCACCCCATATCCACTCACTGAGGGGAGCTTAGGAGGCAAGAAGCAGCAAAGGATCGCGACTACACTGGCAGGCTCCTACAAGGCAAAGAGTGACTAAGCGGGAAGTTCATTCCACGACTAAAAGCAAGTACTAAACATGGTAAATCAGGATAAAAAGCAAAGCAAAGCTAACTAAGTACAACGAAAACAACCCCAGGTCTGCAAAAATCGACAGGTTTCTTTAGGAAATGAAATCCCGAAAATAAATCCCATAAATCCGAATTCCAAGAGGAAATAACATGAAGCAAACGAGGGACAAGGCATCCGCGCGGGCCCAACTGCTCCGCAAGCGCAAATGAAGGGACCCGAGAACACTGAGGAGATGCCACGCACTGGTACATCATCGGACTAAAGAATGTATGGTAACAAGTAGAGTAGGGAAACCCAAAGGAAAATAAGCAAAAGAAACCGCAGAAACGCCAACCCTCCCTATATCTAGCTTCGCAATCTAATCACATACGAACCAACAGCACCGAGGAGCAAAACTTTCTCAGCCCAACGCCGATTTAAGCATGTTCTTTGACCCTTCCCTCGCTCCCCCCAACGCCCCCCATTCCTGTGTCCAGACTCTGGTTGGGAGGTCCGTCAGTGCCCTGCCGTGGTTCCTGACCTTCAGCTTTCATAGTTGGGAAGGTTTACCGGCCGGTGCTTTTTCCCACTCAAATGCACCTGTAAGTTAAACAGGCGCGGAAAACCCCGCTTGGAGCGGGCACACCGAAGGTCCGGACAGTAAAAGAGCTTCACTGCACCATGGCTTTCATTTAGGTGCCTAACTCTGGCGGAATTTGATGTGAACGTTCCCCCACACTTGTAGGGGCAACAGTATGTGGAAGCGGGCCCCGGAGCCCCCGAATGCCTTCTCCTCCTCCTCCCTTGGTTGTTTATGACGCTATTCCTCCTCCATACCTAGCTTTAGCGATTTCTAGCCATCAAGCTTCGCAGAACTCTCGCTTATCATCATCTCGCTCTCTCCACTCTCCCTCCCCTCCCCCACCTCCTAAGAAATTGGATAGAGTATGTCCTACCTTGCCCCTTGTACTTCCGCCACTGCTTTTGGCAATGATACCCTGGTTGGGGTCCCAGGCATAGCTGGGGAACCCGCACCGGAGGAGATGGAGTCACTAAGCCCCTGGGGGGAAGGTGCGAGGTAGGAATTTGAGCCCAGTGAGTCCCAGGCATCCTGTCTAGTAGCCATGGGTTCGGGTCCCATTGGTGGAGCCTCTAGTTTTCCAGGGATCCCGAAATCCTCCGGAGGTGGCGGTGTCGGGTGGCCTTGGGTCGACCAGCGGCCGGGGAGCGGGTCTCCGTTTTCCATTGTGAGAAGATCTAGACCAATTCCCACCGGCGGAAATGGGACGTATGAAGTTAGGTCCGGGGCTGGGGGTCGGAGTGAGGGTGGGGGTTGGTGGTGGGGTGTCTTGAGCACATATAGCTCCGAATATAGCTCCGATTCCCCTATGAGAACGTTAGTGGAATTCTAAAGCACAATGCAACACAATTTGTTTAATGGAAACACAGACATTCATAGGGCAGAGAGTAAGAGCCACGCGTCAAATCTAGGAAGTCGCTCGGGCCGAACTATAAGATACCGTGAGCTTAGATCCCACCCGAGACACAGCTATTGCTAAGGATAATAGTAACACACCTCTTGGTCATAACTTCCTCCTTGATCGTCCATACCTTCTGAAAATAAAAGTAAAAAAACAAAAACAGGAAACGGCGAAGAAAATCGGATAGCTTGACTAGAAAGGTTAAACCTGGGCTTCCTATGCCTATGCGGTCCCTCCTAGGGGGGATATCCTGGTAATCCAAATCCTGGGGTACCTAGAGCTATTTACTTCTGATCTTCCCAAGGGGCCTCTCAGTTCGGAGAAGACTCCACGAAAATATCAGAAAACTATCTTTTTTTCTTTCTCTTTGCTCTATCTATTCGGTGGCCAATGGCCGCCCAACCGGTTTCCAAAAGTTTAGGTTCGGTGGGGTCCTTCAGATGAAATCCTTGGAGAAAATCGGTAGCAGTTTCTTGGGCCAGGGTGGTTCCGGAGTTCTCCTCTCTCCGGCTCAGGGAGCTCCAGTGGGCATCCAAATCAAATGGCTAGGTCCAATTCCCGATGATCCGGGTGTCTGGCACTTGATATTGGAGGAACACGATGCCGTCCTTGTGCTGATCCAGAACCAGAGAGTGTCTCGAGTGTCTAGACTCTCGCCACGAAAAGGGGGACAATAGCGTAAACAACTGATCCCTCTAAACCTTTTTGAGTGTCCTCGGGGGCTAGCGGGGTAAAACAACTAACGTGATAGTACTGGGTATGATCGGAGCAACTTACCCCGGAACAGAAACGAAAATACACTCCTTCTTATAACTCCGTCAGCGTGTACACTGGTACTCGAGTAGAGTGGACACATAGGATATGATATCAGGTTTTTGCATCATCCTCTATTTCCATGAGCACCAGCACGAATAATCCGCCTAACCCACCTGATGGCTTGTATTCTAGACAATTCAACTATTTCGATGGGCACTAACACAAGGCCCACAGAAGCACCACCGAATTCAGCATTCTTTTGCTTTTTTTGGTCTGAGATGCATTCAATACAAGTAGTTCAACCGCCCCCCCCGACTGAGACACCTCATGGCAATATCCGACTAAGGTTTGAGCTTCCTTCTCAGTACCTACGCTAAGCCTCGTCTACCAATGTGCTTCTGCTACGACCCCGAGCCCGTATGACCAGCATTGTAGATTATCAATCAACAAGCACAGTACAAGTGCCCGGGGAGATGTTTCCATATCAGACAGATATTGTTTTGCAGGATAACTACCCTATTTCGCACGGAAATATCTCCCCGGGCACTTGCACTCGAGCACAAAAAGGCCCCACCAGAGCAACGACGACCCATTTTAAGAGACTGACAGCCCAGAAAGAGAGCTATTCCCAAGGATCAAACCGTGCTCGGGCTACAAATATAACAATGTATATACACTTTGCACCATCCGAAAAAACTCATCCAAGTACACAGACCCATGAAACAGAATCCGTGTCCACCTCCGCTTCTCCGGCTTTCCCTTTTTCATCACCACGATTGATCGGGCGGTCTAGTACGAACCTAAGACTCGGCGTTTTTAGGTTGGCGATGGTCGGGAGCGCACTGTCTAGCGGCGCCGTACCCTACGGACACCGGTGCCGTAGGAACCCAAGTTTCCCGGCTCCAGAAGGCGAGCATTCAGATAGGGTAGTTTTTCCTTTTTTTCTTCAGGAATAATCGAGTGCCTCGTAACTGAGGTTTACTTTTTTGTGCGGAGAAGATGTTTAGTAAGTTACACAAGGGAAGGGCATAACGCAAGGCAGAAGTGGGGGTCAGTCACCTTTTCCCCCCACAAGCGAGCCACCTCGGAATCATGAAAGCCTTAGAAGCGGCGGTTATCCGGGGCAAAAAAACCTGAGAAGGAGTATGGTAGTGCTCATCATACGGGGTATAACTCGGGGAGGCTGAGCTTGCTGGATCTCATTAACTGGTATTCGTTATTTAGCTGACCCACCCTTTAAGCCTATCATGGTTTAACATGAAACAGCGATCCCGCTGAGATCTACGATAGCAGATTTAACGAGTTTTCGCGAATATTAAGATCTTCGACCTCATTATTATTCCTAAACGCATTCCCTTACAAGTATGTACTTACTTAGGTTTAGCGGTTTTCGCTTAACTTAAATTACGTTATATCGGTGGAAACCGCCTAACACCGCCGAGTCTAAAGGTAGTATCTAAAAGTTCATACCGGTATTAGTCGCTTATCAGCTGAGCCATAAGGCTGGACTTTATATCACGGCGCCGGTGCCATATCGGGCTCTGAGATAACACAAGTATAGAAAGTTGGGATACCTCGATACACTCCGGAGAAATACTGACATTGACAATCTGACCTCAACTGTCACTGTTGGGTGTCCTCGCTTACCCTCCGGTAAGGTGCTAGCACGATTCCTTGCACCCACCCAATTCTAAACACGTATTCCCCAACAGCAAAACACCTACCGTTATTCATGACTGAAGAACTCTAACCAACCAATTGCTTCTTGTGTTACTCCAGTGCACCTCATCACGTTGAGATAACAGAGAGCCCGTCTTCGCTACACAAGTGCACAGACCCCTACCAAAATTACACATGCGGGCGTTCCTAAATCCGGTGCAGTCGATTGAAGCATCGTGATTGCACGCCTTGTCGTTATGGAACCCCAATATCGCACCTTAGTTTACCCCAGGCCTTAAAAACGGCATAACTGACGCGTGTATTAATATAATACCCCAGAAAATAGGGTGAAAAGCAAAAAAAAAGCTGTGGATCGCAAATAGGTCTTGCGATGCTTGGAGTCTGGCTTGCTGATTTTTCTATCCCAACTCACGTGGCGGGAAGCTTCAACAACCATCCAGGCAGCAAGGCGAAAGAAGAGGAGTATACCTAAGGTAAGGTGGAACAAGTGCGCAGTGTGTTCTTTCGCCGTCGTTTATCACCGGGCGTTATAGGTTGTGATTGAGTAATGAAACTCATTCTGACAATGCACAATCTGCTATACAAGAGCAATTCTCAGCCTTGTCTGCTTCACGTGTTAGCCCAAATGCATGGAAAGGGGTGCAACATGTGCTGACTACTGCTAGCGAGGTCGAGTGATGTAACATGATGCTCAATAAGTAGGTTAATTATGTGCAGAACAGGAAAAGAAGATCAAGTCTTGGTCTATATGGCCCTAGAGTATTCTCGTCCCAAGGTCGTGGGAATACTGGGCATGTTTGGCAAAAACATAGGCTAGATCATCCGGAATATGGCGATTCCTTGAACTCGACACTTCAAGTTAGGGGCGGGAGGGCGGGGCAACATTAGAGAGACCGGTGAATGGAACCTCAAAAACTATCGGGAGGTGTTCACCGAGATCCGGGGATGAGTGGCCTTGGCAAGGATAAGGGAATAAACAGGGTGACATCTATTTTGAGATTACGAGTAAGGTGCCTGTTTGTGTACATACATCGATCGTAAGTCTTATTTGCACTTTAAGTGACCCGTGGCTAGTGATACCACCGCGAGGCTGCTAAACGGGAGCAGAGTACCCAAGTGAATACAACAGCCAAATTTTGAAGGTCGTACGGGATACTGCACGTATACCGTGCCCCTACAACCCGGCTCAAGTTATGAAAAGTTGACAATCTTTTGTTAATTTGAGCATTTAAGACCTAGCTGAAAACCCACTGCTAGCTCACTTCACAGTACAGAATTCGTGACTGCAAGCCCCGATCTCCCTTGGGCTCTGGTAGTAAGGACTTTTATCCCAATCCCCATCCCTCTTCGCGATGCACTGCTACTAGGATGGGGGAGGTCTTACGGATTTTCTGCGAGCCCCTTGGGGGAGCAAGTGCGACAGATGCCGCTGGGGGCCAAAACCTAACAGGGGCGCACACCAAAAGAGCGCACATGTAACCTGGCTGAGGTGGCGTTTTTTTTGATGGCGATGCATCAAAGGAGACATGAGTTCAATCCGGCCACATGAGCAGACCAGAGGACAAGCTGGACGACCTCCCGTAGGAGTTTAGAAGAAACTTCCTAAGTTTTCCACTGGCTAACTTGCATAAATCTCTGCGCTAAGGGACTAGTGCTAGAAATTATACTAGTATATTACCTCGGTGTATTGAGAGAAAAAGGGGGGAGACCTTCAGTTATTCAGTTGTCTCCACTAATTTCGTTATTGTGCTTTACAGCGGCTGGTACTTACAATGCTCCATGGCACGGCCACCGGGCCCATGCCTCTTCACTCTGTTTAGGTACCGTAGGTCAGGTATGATATTCATACGCATCCGTCTCAGACACTACATACAGTAAAATCGCGTGTTCTAGCAAGAGCTTCGTGGCGAATTAGGATCAAGATTAATTTCTATGAGCCCCCACCAAACTAACCTCTAAAGCGATATATAGTACTGTGCGAGGGCTTGCTCCATATTCATATTCTACCCACCAGCTATAGCTACCGCAGTTTTCTAAAGCTCGTGTTAAGACTGCCCTCCTTCCTTTAAATTAGGTTAGCTAAGTGGTACGTTTGGCGCAGCTCCCCAGCACGGGTTTTGTCCCATGCCACCACCATATTCTCATATCGTGGCATTCAGAGGTCTCTTTATTTCTATTATTGATACTGCCATTCTCTCTAGCACTCTTTTAAGCCGCCCCCCCCCCCCCCCCCCACAGAAAAAAAAAAAAAAAAAAAAAAAAAAAAAAAAAACAAAAACAACCACAAAAAAACACAACAAAACAAAAAAAAAAAAAAAAAAAAAAAAA
>Ga0307513_10000726_pt1 | contig 47278 bp, 46 predicted proteins | sample 15_EM_MG_FD_202174 | JGI IMG/M metagenome (GOLD analysis project Ga0307513, IMG submission 202174) | Populus trichocarpa ectomycorrhiza microbial communities from riparian zone in the Pacific Northwest, United States - 15_EM | ecosystem: Host-associated > Plants > Roots > Unclassified | place...
CTAAGAATTCAGTTCGTCAGAACAAAGTGCGAACACTGTTTGACCCTGAATCTTGCCCAGCTTGACTCTGAGAATCTCCCGACTGCTATTTCTTCTGAGGGTGTCCCCACTCCACCAGTAGCCAGTTTTCGATCTCTTCGTCCTGATAGACTATAATGGAATATGCAGTCTAAATGCCTACATACCAATAGTATCATGAGTATGGAGTGATCAAGTCCGATGCTCATCTATCAATGCATAATGCGTATGCATTAGTAAGAGTAGAGAACTGGTTCTCTAATCATCGTTCCAATCAGTGAGCCATATCTTGAAACGTGAACTTTTTGAGGTTCCTGAGTAGTCTCCCAGATGCCTCCCGGAAGTCCCTACTCAGGAAGCTTGGGTTCGGATATATGCTCTCCCCTATGGTGGCATATACCTCGCGCATAATTATGCAAGCTATTCCCGCTAGGGTAATAGCTTGATAGAACTATCACAATAGTTCTAGATTTGGGGAGTCAAGACTATCACAATAGTCCCCGGGTTCTTGAAGCGTAGGCTCTCGTAGAGGAGGAGTGTATGTAAAGAGAGTAAAGCGTAATCGTATTGCAATATCTTTAGTATAGAAAAGTACTTAGATGGTTGCGTGAAGATCCTATCTCTTGGTCGGTTTTTTTTCTTTTCGTAATCATGCGTTATTTGTTTCTAGGTACAAAAAGCCTTATGCAGCGCTAGCTATGAAGAGAAAAAAACCTATAAATGTAAACCGACCGCCCGCTTCACCTCTTCATGGGCAAAATCAAACACCCCGAGTCCATAGGAAAAGTCTCCCCCGCCTAACACCTAAGATAATATACCCCAGACGCGTAAGGAAACAATACATAGAAACGTACAGGTAGAGAGACCCAAACCCTTCGGCAGGCTCTCCAAAACAAAAGAAAAGACGGCTGCGCTAAGGCCCTTTCCGGGCCTGATGGAGAGGATTGATGATAGGCGACATAGGAAAACTCCAATAGAGGGCCCACCGAAACCATGATGTACGGTCAGGCAGGTCATTACATCGATCCAAGGCGTTGGACAATAGCCACGGAGGCAGTGCTATACCACGACTAGGCGTAACCGAGGAGGGGCCAACCGATCGGAAGGGTAGACGGCGAGCGGGGCCACCGGGCAGGGGGGGTGCCCGCCAACGACGATGTGCAGTAGGGTGCCACCCGGTGAGTAGCAGTAGGGTGCCAGCCAGAGGGGAGCAGTAGGGTGCCAGCCGGGGGAGGAGCTTTTAGCAGTACGGTGCCAGCTTATGGGGCAGTACGATGCCAGCGGATGGAACCGGGAGGGGGGTAGAGGAAGGATCGCGAGCGGGCTAGCCACAACTGACTAACGGGCCATAGCAAGGGCTTTTGGGATGACAGCGAAACCGGGCGGGACCATGATGTTACTAACCGAAGCTTTCCCCATCAGAGGTACAAGCCCAGCAGAACCGAAGCCTTACTTTGACCGAGAGTCCGACACGGTAACGCCGACCGTCAGCGAAGCGAGAAGCTTTCCGACCGTGCAAAATGCTAAGCGAGGTGCAAAGCAAGTGCGGGGTAAGGGGGAGAACTGAACATCATGAGCGGGAGTCAACGACCAACAGGAACGAGAACCCCAAGGAGGGGAGGCCGAGGCCACAGGGGAGGAGGGTAGATGGCTTAACGTCAACTCCTAGGCAGTAGCCATCGTGGGAGAAGAGAGGTGGGTGGGGGAAAGTGACGATGATTTCCCGTGGTGTTGAGATTTCAATCGCCGGAGGTAGAGGAGAGATGGTTCGTGGCCTATCTCTTGGTCGGAACCAACCTCCCTTTATAGGCATCTTCCCACAACCCTAATCCTGGTGACTCGTCACCATTGCGTAACATAGCCCCCATGACTCATAATTAGTCATAGTGTGAAATCCATCAGCTGATTCTTACGAATCAACTGCGCACATCCTCTTTACTCGATCCCAACCCATAAACCCGATCATGCACTCAAATGAGTCGCATGCGTAAAACCCATGACTCGTAATCTGAGTCATGTGCGAAATAATTACATCGTATCATGTCACGATCGTGATGTCATGAAATTATTAACCAATTATAATCAACCAATGACTTGCAAGTGCGCAGTCATGTGAAAGCTATGAGTCAAATGACTTCATAGTGCAAAAACCCAATATACCTTATGACTAATAAGTATTAGTCATGTGAAATCTGCCTTGCTTAGTCACGATTTGTGACACAAGAAGGGGTATATCGACTATTACTCCTGGATGGTTTTGGCTCGCATTGCACCAAGGAATTCCTTGACTACTGTGATCAACACAAAATTATTGTGTTTTGCCTCTCTCCGCATTCAAGCCATCTCCTTCAATCACTGGACGTAGTCGTATTTCAGCCATATAAGCACTACCATGCTGAGGCTGTTGAAACAGCAACACGAACTGGCTGTGGAGACTTTAATAAATCAGAATTTCTGGATACTATCGATACCATCCGTCAGCAAACCATCAAACCTTCGACTGTCAGATCTGGATTCCGTGCTACAGGGCTAATTCCTTTTAGCCCTGAAATTGTTATTTCTAAACTCAGAGAGGCTACCCTACCACCAAGCCAGGCAGTCCTAACCTCCGGCCCCTCTGAATCTCCCTCTGGCATTCCTCTTACAATTCCTACCCTAAAAGCCATGTGTGAGGAATTACAGCTCAAGGCCAAAGAGCTATCACCTAGCTTTCAACATAAGCTAAAGCTTGTACTCCAAGGTGGATTGACATTGGCCCAGTCAGATGCATTGGCTATGGACCATATGGAACATACACGAGCTGCTGAGGAGGTAAGGAATGCAAGACGCAGAGCACAAAGCAGAAGGCAGCTGCAAAAGGGTGGAGTTTTGTATGCCTCTGAGGCCCGTCAAATGGTTAAAAGAAGAGAGGATGCTGAGGTAGATAAAGCTGAGCAACAGTTACGTAAAGCACAAAATGCTAGGAAAAGAGCTCTGCAAGCTGAGCGTAAACCCTTTCTTGATGAGATTAAGAAAAAAGGAAAAGAGGTAAATGCTAGGTTGGAGGCCAAAGAAAAGGCTCAGGCCAAGGCTGATGCAAAGGCCAGGGCTACTCTCCAAGCATATAGGAAGAAGGTTTCCAGGCTTATTGTTAAGGCAATTAAGCAACATGTTCAAGTTATTTTACAGGATTAGATATATAATAAAATACTACTTTAAAATGTTATGTTACCCTATAAAGCTATGTTGAGCCACAAAGTGATGTTGAGCCACAAAGTGATGCTGAGCCGCAATCTTACGTTGAGCTGGCAGGCACTTTGTAGGAGTGCAGGATGTGAGCCAGCGAACATGCGGGGGTTCCAGCCGCACGCCGCACCCTTGGCACGATTAAGTCCTGAGTGAAAGTTATTACATCATCTGACGTTACAATCATAAGTCCTAAACCAATCAGATAATTATAATATAACAATGACTCACTATTGCATAGTCATAATACTATGAGTCAAATAATATCATAATTTGAAATCAACATATCTTATGACTAATAAGTATTAGTCATGTGCAATCTGCCTTGATTAGTTACGATTTGTGACACTAACAATAAGAGAGACTTTCAGACTATTTTAGCATTTTCTACTAATGATAAACATGATGAACTTGAAAAGTTCAATGCATGTAGTGTTGATGATCTCCCTGCCACACAAGCCTATTGTCACCTAATGCTATACCCATGTCAAATGCTAATTGGAAAGTCTGCATAAACAACCTTTTGCTATTCTCTGTAGCAGTGTTCTGTCACATAACACAACTACTTTAATCTAACATGTCCTGCTTGTTCTTTTCTTCTCCTTCCAAATACTTTTACTGCTTCTCTTATCAGATTCTTTTTTCCCACTTCAGAAGCTTCATTTTAGAACTCTTATTCTTTTTCCTGCACTGTTTAATAAACTGGGTATGGTACTAGTTGAGGTATTTAATGGTTTAATACATGACTAGGGGGAAATTAATTTTAGCAAGAAGTGAGAGATCGACTGGAATGAGAGGGCTATGTCTATTGAATTCCCAAAACTTCTGAATCATTATCACTCTTATATAGATGTGCTTGGATATGAGATTTGCATTAGGAAGCAAATTTACCTATGTGTATAGTGCTAATTGCTTTATCACAATAGTGTTTTCGCTTGCAACCATGACACTAAGTCCTACTTTCTACCCTAGTGCCTTTGTTAGAGAAGACCAGCTAGTATGGTTTTTTCAAGTGGTTTCCTGTAGAAAGGTTGAACAAGCAGCCTACAGGGTTGCTCTTCTCACAGTAGAGCTTGTAGATCTGGATATCCTCAAGTATCTTCTAACCACTGGACATGCCAGTGTATGAACAAACAACTGTTTTTTTTTCTATTTCCTTTTACTGATGGAACAATAGTTTCACACTCATGCTTCCAGTCATAATTATTCTCTTACTCCACATCAAAACATCAAATTCTTGCAAAGAGAGCTTAGTATGGAGGAATTTGGCCTGTGAATGCATGTGAGACAGGGGCTACTGGAGCTGTTGTGCTGCCAACTATTCAATCAATTTTGTCAAGTCTTCCATTAAGAAAGCAAAAATTCAGTTTACTAGCGACAACAAGTTCAGTCAAAGAAGCAGAGCAAGATCCCATCAGAACCTTGACCATCTGATCCTACAAAGGCTCACGGATGCCAGCTCCCGGCACAGCGCACGATTCAGCTAATATGCAATCGCAATCGCCGCCTCTAACAAATTTGGGGAGAAATAGGCAGTCTTTGAAAAAATAGGTAAGTGATAGAACAAATGGTATTTAAGCCTGGTTAATATCTCGTTGGCCTACAGCTCCTACAACTATGGGTGGACAGCGGTCTCAATTTCTACCCCTCCGCATCTACGGAATGGCTACCAGCCCCCAAATACCCTTGCCTCACCAGCCCCGACCAGCGCAAGCAAGGAGTTCATTACCCAGCCCTTACCTCGGCTGATATCATCTGGCCTATTACACCCAAAACCAAAAGAACAAGACGATTGCCAAGCTAGAGCATTGTTCAAAGTTGGTGATTTAGCAAAGTTGGGCTGTTTGTATGGGGACTGGGTTTGAATATCTCTGCCTGTCCCTGATGAAGATAATGGAAAGCACAAAAGATGAAGGAAACGAAAGTGCGATCACGACAGATGCTGAGTGGAGTGATCAAGGAGGGCGAAACGGTTGTCTCGATGGCTACCCCCTCTCTAGCTACGGACAAGCCAGGAGATATCTCTCTCCGTCTAACTATCAACCACAAAGCACTCCCGAACCTCAACTCACTCTAAAGAAACACACGCAACTAACTAAACCTGATCCCTACTGAACACAAAAAATCTAAACTCATCCTGATATCCCATGATCCTCTGTGATCCTAAGGCCTATGCCCTGCCGTGTGCTGACTCCCGTATGTCTAGTGACAAAGGGTATGAAAGAAACAATAAAACCAAATACCCGATACCTCATACCCTGTGGCTAAACACATCAACAAACCCATAAAGGAAATATCCTATGCCTAGCGGCATAGGATGTGAAAACAACAACCTGTGGGTAAATACCTAACCGTCGAAAGAACAAGAAACTACCTGCACTAAACCGCCTCTGTCCTAGCCGCATATCCGCATATAATACATGCATCTCCGCTCAACCCTCTAACCACATGCCCTATAGGCAATCCAACAGTCCCTCTGATAGATGCGTCTTCCCTGGCTCTTACCAAGGCAGTGGAGGCTGTAGCTCGGGGATGCGGGGATGGAGCGACTATCAGCCCTCAGCCGGTGAATGGTAGTAGGTCAGGTTCCAGGTCCTCCAGAGTAGTGATGGGCACGATCAGATCATGATCGAGTTTTGCTCGATCATGGGCACTGCTCGATCATGCTCGACCATCATCAAGTATACTCGAGCATCTTGGCTCATGACCGATCACTCTACTAATCTTAGTGATTGGGTGATGCGATTAACTTATATAAAGGGACTCTACCGGTATACTAGATACCAATTATTTTGGCCAGACTTTACCTTGTTAGCTCCTCAACAAATTATCGATCAACAAACTATCATGACTGCTGACTTTATAATAAGGTCATCACTCCCATCGTTTCGAGTCTATGGCAAATAGTCAATACCACCAATGACTTTCAATAAATTTATTCAACAATAAGTAGGGAGTCGAAACCTATCCGGGCTTCTACACACTCTGGATCAGCCACAAATTACCGTGATACATAAATGGACGATAGGGTATGGCTCTTCTATTCTTGTTATAACACGAGTGAAAATACTCGGAATCCGTATTGAATGAATATTAAGTCCCTGGTGGGCACAAAATCGATCATACTCGAGCAGTGACCATGATCGATCACTCGATCAGGGCTCCCCAGTTTCTGTTCGTATATGGTTTCTTAGTCCTCTCAGATATGGTTTCTTTCTCCTCTCAAATTCTTCTTCTACGTCTTTGTATTTCTTCTCAATCAAGGTACAATTCCGGACTTCTTTTTACTTTCTTTATTATTTCTTTTGTTCTTATATGTTTTTTCTTTCAGTGCCTTTGTTCTTTGTTACGGAGACTTGGTGGAAGTGGAACCAAGTCATCTCACTATATAGCTTGTCTATATCGTTCCTGTCATTGAAACTAGTAGTTCACGGTAATCTATTATATTGACTCTTTTGCTATTATCACTTCTTCGTTTGAGTTCCGTTCGAATATTACAACAGTTTCATCGATCATTCGATCATAGGGTCCCCTTGATCAGATCATGATCGAGCATGGCCCCCGTGATCTGCTCGATCATGATCGTGCCCATCACTACTCCAGAGACATCTCTACGATTCGAGCTGAGGGTCCGATTTCGAGATTGTGCGTCCAGTCAAGATAAATTCTCTTCCAGAGGGCTGGGAGACTTCCGGCCTGTCCACTAGACGCTGCAGTGCAAATGGCAACGGCAAGGAACTTTTCATTGATGGTGACTCCAAGAAGGATTTGGATCCAATTGTCTACCTTTCCCCCATCCTCCTCGGCAAACCTAGCGTCATCTTTTCCAACTACGACTCTCTCTGATGTGGTTTCTTTCGCCATTATCCACAGCTCCCTCTCAATTAAGCCCGCCCCCTGCTCCCTCCGGCTGGGAAGGCAGTCACTTTGTTGCGAATAGCATCATCAATCTTGACTGACAGAGCTCTTGAGTCTTCACTACTTTTGAAGCTAAATCATATTTCGAATCTGATAGAAGGCTGATCGGCAAGGGGGATGTGATTGCTGTGGGAATTGCAGAAGCCCTTGAGCGGAGTCTTTACGGGGGTGAAGGCGGAGATTGTGTAATGGAGGAACCTTTGACAGGGAGAGTGGAAGAAGGGGGTAGCAGAAGAACTTACGTGGTGTGGTCCAAAGTAGGCAGTATTGGCTCATCAGAAGAAGTCCCCGAGAGGAACCCGCTTGGGAGGAGAATACCTGATAGGGGGGACAAGGGGGATGACCGCATCTGGGGTGGAGTAGCATTTGTTGATCCGGTAAGAACTGGTATGGTTTAGGCTGGGCCTGAGTGACGGAAGATACCGGCTACTATCACTTCAACTTAGGTTTTTATCTTGGACTGCATCCGCCCCCTCTACGACTGGCCACCGGTCAAGGGGTTCCACCCGCGTTGACTGTGCCAGGGCGCTATGTCAATCAGACCCCGCGACGCCTGAGGGAATTGGCCACTGTGGCTACCTCTCAGAGAGCTATTCAGTTAGGAATACAATCCATCGAGATCCTATTGACAAGCACGCAAAGCTCTATTGGTAAACGAACACTTGCAATGAAATGCGGCTGATGTTGGTGTTCATGTTTTCCACATAGACGCCTACGATATCATCTCCGATGGTGGCCCCCGGGACATAAAGACAGAGGATATCTTGCCGGCTAGTGTTGACAGAGCGCTATCCTGCCGTAAAGAAAGCTGCGTCCTACTAAGCCCTTACAGCGGCACTAATGGGAGAAGTATTGAAAGACATTATGGGCCAAATGCATATCATCATCGCTACAACGACAGAAGTTGACAAATTATCAGAGAACACCCTCAATATCTTCACCAACAGGATGGAAGTCGGAGCTCCGGACAAAACTAAGAGAGTGTGGCTCCTGGAAGGAATAGTATATGAAGCGAAGAGTCTGCCTTGGCAAAAGAAGATGATCTCGGAAACATCGCTGTTAAAACAACCGCTTTAGTGGTAGGAGATCTCGTGGAAGTAGTCGAGTGTGCGGTCGCAGCATCCCAGGGCCGCATTTTGATTCTTGCGAGGAGGTGCCATGCTCGCCAACGAGATCCAAATTCCCCCGAGGGCCCCGTCTTAGTCAAGGACTTGGAAATAGCGGGCGGCGAAGAAACGGCCAGTGACCTAAAATGCGACTTCCATGTAGCTGTTGAAGCCGCGCGCAGGAACCTCTCAGACTCGATCGGCGTGCCGATGATCCCGAATGTGGGGTGGGACGATGTAGGAGAGTTCGCAAATATAAAGAGCACCGTCATGGAAACAATCAAACTCCCGCTCGAGCGCCCAAAACTCTTCCCATAGGGGATGAAGACTCGTTCAATCGTTCTGGAATACTTTCTGCGGACCTCTCGGGGCTGGGTGGGCACTCCTGGCAAAGGCGATCCCCACGGAATTATCCCTCAATTTATTTTCCATCAAAGGGCCAGAACTAGTAAATATGTGCATCTGTGAGTCAGAAGCGAACGTCGTGTCCCGTGAGTTTTCCAGCGGGCTAGGGATGCACAGCCTTGTGATGTGTTAATCGACAAATTGGACTCTGTCGCCCCGAGAAGAGGTAATCAGGGTGATTCCGGGGGTGTCATAGACGGGACTGTTTCTGAGTTGCTGGAAGTATTAGATGGCATGAGCGAAGGTGCAGAAGGTGGTCGGGGTGTGTTCGTTATTGGAGCAACCAATCCTCCGGATGTACTTGACCCAGCATTACTATGGCCCGGAAGGATTGACAAAATGCAGGACTGTATCTTGGTGTTTCAGACACTCACGACAAACAATTGACCATGATGGACTCATACTAGAAAGTACATCACCTCTATTCTCGCCTCTCCCTCCCTCGACTAACCAGCACTATAGATTCACCCTCTCCCAAACCCTCTGCCTCGGTAGCATACCCAAAGCCCTCCCTGTCACTTACACCAGCGCTGACCTTTACTCGGCTCCGACGCAACGCTCAAGGCAATGACATGACAAGCCAACCCCCCTGACGAAAAGACCCAGCGCTTATCTCCCACCTGGGGGGAGCCCTTTTCAACAGCATACTTCTTTGACAACATCGCTACACCAAAAGAGCTGTTGGAATTGGCGAGGAGGACTTTCTACCGGCAGGGAGTGAATCGGTGGGTAGTGTTAGCGCCAAGGAGTTGGAGCATTACCAGAGAGTTCGAGAATAATTTGAGATGGCAGAGGAGAAGGGGAAGAAAGGGAAGGGGAAAGTTGTCGAATAGGCCTGGGTGGAGGAGGAAAATGTTCCAGCCGTAGATTGGAAAGGAAGAGGAAAAGCCTTAAGGGTGTATAGAGGTACAGGTGTGGAAGTCGAAGATATAGGGCTGAAGTTGGGAAGTCGCCTAGTGATTGTGGCCGAAGAGGAAGAGTGGGAGGATGGAGGTGGAGGTGGTGAGCAGGACCTTTATGGAAATGGGATGTAAATGCTGCCATAGCCGAACAAGGGACCCAAACCCAAGCAGCTGCCGATGGTTTCAACGGGGTCCTATGATATTTCCCGCCCTTTGGTTCTCATGTAGGGGTATGACCCAGGGATTTTCTCACAGGTGAAGGATGTTTCTGAGTTATAATATATGAATTGGAGGATGTTCTTAATTTCAGAGCAAGCTCAATTTAAGCACGGTACTTTATTATAAGGTTATTCTAGAGGAGTGTTAGATGTTATGATACCGAGCCAATTACTCATGTGAGCGATAGCTACTCCTCCAGAAGTGAAATTGCTATTACAGACAATGACCCCAACATCACCTCAGTATCTTCAGGAAAACATGATGAAAAAATGAAAAAATGAAAAAACTAACCCTTAAGTCCCGCCCTCTGCAAGATGATTTCTGGCAATGATACCGGGACACAGTAGTGAATTCATTAAAGCGACCTGGCCGGATCACACAGGCAACTTGGGCGAAAATGGAAATGAGAAATTATAAAAATATCTTAACCTTCAATAGACATAGACGTGCTGCTTAAGGAACAAACAAAGAATTAGGAGATGCCACTAACCAGGGTTTAGGAGGGATATCTCTGGGGAAAAGCTGCAGATTGAAAGAAAATATGTGGTAATATCGCAACCAAAGCTAGAAGACGATCTCCCCATTAAGAACCACCTGAACTCTTGAGAATCATATGGCAGTTCACCTCTTATTATGATACACTTATGAAACAGCACCCGCGATGTACTTCCCCAACACCGAAGCTTTTTAATTTCAAAGTTTCTTCACCTTTAGTGTGGACTAATATAGCAAATAAAAGTGGAGCTCCATGATACTGATTGTCCAGCAAATGGATGACCTTGAGTATACCAATGGTTGCCAGGTAGATAATGGCCAGAAGGCGATTCACTTCTCCCTCCACTATATCGATCAACTCCCTGAAGACTATGTGGGCGAATATGGTGGAAATAGATGAAATCCTAATTGTTGAGCTGGACTGGGGAATTGGTATAAATAGTCTGTTAGGGTTGATGTTGAGGCGAAAAAAACGAAACATGGCGGGGTGAATAAATACGATGGTATTTGTGGTTGACTTTTGATTTCGAGAATATGGAGATGAAGAGTGATCCGTCATGATCGTGTTTACAAGCCCATAGTCGAGTGATACCCATGATCGCACATCCGAGCAGATAATAGATCTTGTGCCCGATCGAGCTGTGATCGAGGGATCCCTGTGCTCGAGGTGATCAAGCATACTATACTCGAGTATTTGAGCAAAACCCGATCATGATCTGATGACGTCCATCTGAAATAACGCCCTACAGCCTGAACAAAGCCCCACACCCCCCATCACTTGCTATCTCTGAGAGACATGGTAGAGTTCTGAGAATCTTACTGCAGCTGGTTAATTACAGGAATTCCGGACCGGCTACAAGCATGAGATGCTGGACTGTAAGTCTGTAACTATGATGTAATTCATGAGAGGTTGTGATTGCCATGAGCGATCTCTTACGGAAATCAGTGTTCCGTGCTGTCCAGTCAGTATCTGTCCTGGAGGTAGGACCGGAAGGACCTCTAGTGGTGGACCGTCCGTTCTGCAGTGCACTCAATTGAAGGAATAGGTCAGACGGAGGTAGGACAGGACGCGCTAGCGGGGCCCCGCAGGGCACTTTGGAGTTTTTCTGTTACATCTTTTCAGCCGATACACTCAGTCACTTCTAGTTCACAATTTCGATCGCGGAAAATGCCTCGAAATGTTCCCTCTATTCTTCTGAAAGTCAGTTTTAGTGGTACCGGTAACACTGCTTTGTTGTGAAATTCCTAATATATTGAAACCGAAAGATTTATAGAAGAGTCTGAAATGGAGAATAAGACTGTTAGAGGAACCAATTAGCTCAGTCTAATTTTCTTACTCAGAGCACTTCACGATCTATTTAATATTTTTTTTGTAAGAATACCTTTTACTGGTTACCTGGAATCATAATCTATCACTCGTGGTATGTCTAAAGTCGCTGGCCGTCCTCTGCTGTCCCCCTCATATTTTGTTCACCCTTTCCGTCAGTGGCCATCACCGACAAGCCTTCCTCATACACTCTAGACATTTCCTACATCCTGCCGTCTTTTGATACTACCTATAGTCCTAGTCAGATTCTGGGCCCTCCGCCAGAGCTGCCCCTCTCTGGTGTGTCTCACTATATTATACTGATAAAAATATAGTTTATTAGGCCTAGCGGTCCTATCCCGTCCCTACTTCTTGGCATTATTCCAGCCGCTCCTCGCGCGCTCCGGACGGTTCGGAACACTGCCCTGAATGATGGTAATGGTAGTTGTTGTAATTGAGCTAATCTTTCTGCTATTCTTTAATATGGTATCTAAGATAGGGGGTGCTTGGGCTTCTGAGGTGTATTTCCTTTTTTTTTATAGGGGTTTCTCTCAGCTGGTTTCTGTCTGCAATTTTAACAGTATTTTAAATAGTTTAATTACCTTTTTTTTTCATTTCATGTTGTGTGGATCCATTAGCAAGGCCCCACGGCGGCTCATGTAATGTAGTTAAATAAAATTTTAATTAAAAAGCAAACTGCAATAACTCTGTCCACCTCCTGTTTCCACCTTCCTTCATCCGACAAATCCCCTGACTGTCGGCCTTCTCACTCTTACGGGACATGTCCGCTGTTACCTAACGTGCCCCCCTACCACATGACACATGAGCCGGGTGACCTTCCCCAACACGCCCTCAATTGTAGGTTCGAGTTCCCAACATTCAGGTCATGCAGAGCCCGGCAATTATTGAATCTAGTAGGGCATGGGCGGCTACCACGGATGTGTTCTGGAGAGCGTCAGACGGTAGGGTGGTGGTGAGGAACAGCAAGCGCTAGTGCGGGACTGGAGGGGACTGTTCAGAATATGAGCTACGAGGGTAATGATTTACGGAGGGGGTTTTACCCAGCGGCGGGAAACCGCTTAGTGGAGATCAAGATAAGGTTTGCTTCTGATAAGTGGATGGAAAGGAAAGGCTGGAGAAAAGTTGTGAACTGGAAGAAAGGTGTGCCGTGAGAGAAGGCAAGAGGGAAGGAGAAACAGGAGCATGGATAAATTTTCGTAGCTTGCGGATCCTTTGGCTAGTGCGTACATATAACTCAGAGGCCCAACAGTGCGGCCATTAAACAGCCATTTTGAGCGGGGACGGTCGGATGTGGCACGGGTGATATCTCATGATGTTCTAACTATTCGTTTCGAGTTGCATGATTTTAATTTGGGCTTGTACCGGAGGTCTAGGCTATATGACTGTAGTCCGCTACTGTCTGACCGCTTCTGACCTTCCCGGGCGTCATCCGTCCTGGTGCCCTCTAAAACACGGACTTTGAGCTGTTATCCTTCATCCCAGACCAAAGACGGAAGGACTGGACAGCAGGAACACTTTTTTTTTTAGGGGGGGAGTAAGCTTTTGGCTGTCGTAAATAGTCATCATAGCGGACTCTGCAAGATTAGTAACGAGTGAACAAATTGAGCCGTTCAATGAGGAGATTACTGATTTTCTGGGCGAGAGTTGTTTGTTGGGATTCCTGGAAAAGACTTTGGGCTGTTTGTGCTGGAAGGACAGTGTCAATTTACCACTTATCAACATACTCCTTCTCACATGGAAACTACTATGCTATTTCTTATCAGCGAGCCTTATAGATATCTCAGGAAATTTAAGAAATGTGCAGGCGAGCTGGCAGGTTTAGGTTCAGAGGTGGACAAGGGACTAATGGCAGCATCACCGTTGAATTCTCATGTGTTCGGGCAAAACCTTTTGGTTAAATATCTTGCCTAGTAGCGCTCAAAATCTCTCTCCTTTTGAATTAGCAACAGGCTTGTTCCTGCCCTGCCATTAATCTTGCATTTAGCGGAATAGTCGGAACTGGCGATGTGCGTTAAGGGAGAAAGGGTGGTGGTGGGAATTTATAATCTTTATTGAGTAAAGCGGCTCACATTGCTATTTCCACCCCTTTGCCCCCGTCTCTTGGGGGAGTTGGAGGTAAAAGAGGGAAGAAAAAGAATTATCAACCAAACATAATTTTCCCTTATATCACCCATCCTCCTCTTCTGTTCTAAATAAGAAACTTACTAGAAAGTGTTGGGGGAGGAGGATGGAATCACTTTTTCTAGAGTAGGAGGTGGTTGCGGAGCCCCGATCGGCATGAAGGGGGCTAGAGATTTATTCCCGGAAGGGTAAGCTCAATATTGGCAGTGAAGCATTTGTGGGGTGAGGAAGAAGCACCTCTGAGAAAGTTGACCAAGAGATATTGAAGGAGAGGATGGAGATTGAAGGAAGGGACTAGAGGTGCGGGGGAAAGCGGCTCGTTTGCACATAAGAGGTAAGCGAGGTATCTGTAATTGGTTAGGTTACTGCGTGGAACTAGTGAATGTTCTGTATGGATAGGGAAGGGAATGACCAGAGAGGGTCTTTATTGTAGCTATTGACCTAGTTACAGGTATTCCAGGTTGAACACGTTCAGCATCAATTCCAATGGCTTCGGGCTTTGTTGCTGTTCAGGTTGCCAATAATGTTTTCATAATCGCCCTCGCTTCTGGAATTCTTCTACTGGTAGATTTACCTTCCCTCGGGAAGTCAATAGTGTAAGAAAATCTCTATAAGCTTCACAGCTAATAGTTTTCTCTGCAGACATTGATATTCCCCGCAAAATATCAGAAGCCGGTGCTATTCCCACGATCTTCCCCCCCTCAGATTCCTGCTTACTCATAGCTATAATACTGCCCACGGTCAGAACTTTTTATCTCCATTCACAGTTTACAGGCGCTCGACATGTTTCACGCTTTATATCCCTTCACACAGAGTGAGAAACCTGGTCACCCGCTGTTCAAAGTGCATCAAAACGGGAGATCTTCATAGGAACAAAGAATGAGTGTATATATGGAACCTGGATTGGGGGCATGGAAGATAACTTCATGAGAAAAGTTGAGAGGCACTTGAAACAAGTCTGCAAGACTCCCGAAAATCACTAAGTCACTGGGCAGTGGGCAGACAGATTGCCAGGGAACCAAAAATCGAGAAGGGTGATGGTTTTGGCCCCCGCCCAGCTAATGCATTAGGTTGGGAAATTGCAGCGGGGTTCCGATCTTGGGATCGATATTTGAGTTAATTTTTTTCATCCCGGGGCTCCAATTATGTTTCAGCATTCTCACGTGCTTTGCGAATAACTAATCTAATGTAGTAATTCAAGGTTTCCATGACACGTCGGCTAGCCATAGAATACTTTGAATATCTCCGGGATCTTCTGAGGAGGATGAACCTCTGAGATCATTTGCTTGGTTCACGCCTCAAGGGATCTATAGCGGGAAGCTTCTCATCGCGCAGCGAAACTTTGACATTGGCACCCATTTCCTGTCTACATCAAAATGACTTTCGTTAGATTCTCTTCAAAACGTATATGGCCCAGTAGCATCATGTGTTGGCGCTTACCGACACTACTCTTTACCCTATTCATTGAATAGATGATATCATTGTGTTTCAGCAAAACCTGGTAAGCCCGGGGACGACGGTTTTGGGATTTTGTAGTGATCCTAAGAAATCTTCTTTTTGGGGTTTCACCTCGGCAGGAATAAAGGAGATTGTGGTGACGGACGAAGAGCGAGATTTATGGAGGATTTTGCTGAAAGACGGGTCATTGGAGGAAGCTATGAGATTTGCTGAAAAGAACTTAGGAATGATCAAGTCGCCATCAAGCAAGGTGGCCACTGAGTAGTAAGCAGGGGTTACATAAAAGCAGCTGAGATCTAGGGAAAGGGTGGTAAGAGCTTCGGGGAGGTAGCTCTGACATTTTTGGATCAGAAAAGTAAATATAGGGCCCACAGATGCCCCCACTGCTGTTTAGAAAAGGACCCTGTTGACTAAGTATTTCACGGATACCCAACTTAGAGCCGGCACGGAGCAGTAGTGATCCCAAGAGAGAGGTTTTATTTCTGCCCTGGGGCGGATATCCCCGTAGTGAGTTGTGGAGGACCAGTGATGTTGGTGAATAGATTGTTTTAACTTTGAATTGTTTTTTCTATTAGTTGGTGACAAAATAGCCGGAGGGGAGGAGAGTAAGTGGCGGATATGCGTATGAAGGAATATTTTTCAGTATTGACCGAAAGGAGATTATGTGTCAGCTCATGTGTGAGCAAGTATGCCAAAGCTTTCTCGGCATTGCCTTGAGCACCTGCTTGGGCTTAGAGATGTAGGAAGCAATGCAGATTGCAGAATATGGTGCTGCCCATATCAAATGCGATCGCCGTTCCTTGCTCATCAAGGTAAATGTCGATAAGGGTAATCCTGAGGGAATCTATTTTGGCGGTTTCCTTCGGTAATTTGGAAAATGAAGCGACTCCGGCTAGGTTTTTACCTAAAAAAGCTTGCACCTTCACCATCCTGTCGATGGACAGCTTGATTCCCAGAGTGGAATTTCTGGCCAAGGTGATATCATGGCTCGGGCTTTTTATACCGGTGAGCACTGAATTATCAAAAGCTAGTGAGAAAAACAAATCAAGGATCGAAGTAGTTCTTCTACTCCCTAACTCAGGGCCTGGACCATTTCACAGGCAGCTTCTTTATGACAAGCGGCTGCGATTCAACCGTGGCCATGTTTGGGTTCCGTCCCCATGACACTCTGTAATCGCTCTCTGACAGTCTCGATATCGCCGACCGGCTCCACAGTTTGTATGGTCTGCCGTTTAGGGGGTGGGGTAGCTTTTTGGAGCAATGTTCGTGTCGCCGGTAATGGAATCACCCCCGGATCTATTGAGCTAAGCCCCTAGCACCTTTTTTTTTGATTGCCCTTCCCAATATCTCCAAAGTTCACAATAGCCCCATACTCCGTACCAGCAGAAGCTGTGGGGGTGCCTTCATCCTAGAAAGAAGTTTCGAACTATGGGCCAGTAGTATTGACACATAGGTTACCGGGGTCTGGTAAAACTTCTGTCACTTGGCAGATCTCGCTCTCCTATCTCTCCCCGTGGGATCCCCCGATCAGGGCGAGTTCGTCCAATTGTTGTGGATGATGATTTCCAATGCTCTCTTTGATCCAGCGAACCTGTACCGTATCTTCGGATTCTTACGCTGCGCTTCTCGGTGTCACGACGAAGAAGCCGTCGACAAAACTCTCTGGCATAAACCATGGTGGTAAGTCATACAAGCTTACTATGGATAATAGGAACCTCATTAATAATATTATTACACCAAAAATATAACTACAGGAGAAGGAAAAAATGCAGCCATAGCTGTGCCCTCATATCACCCCACCCCCCCTCCCTGCTTCATCACCCCCATAATTCACCCCCACCTCCCCCCACCTCCCCCCACCTCCCCCCACCTCCCCCCACCTCCCCACTGCACCCCCAGCTCAAGGATGTTATTGCCCCCCACCCAGCCCCTATTTGCTGCCCTCCTGCCGCCTCCCCGACGAAACGCCCCCCCCAAGGCTTTCAATCTTTGAAGCTAATTCCTATAAAGTCTGCCCCATTTCCTCGATCTGGACCTCATGGGCTGTGCTCTGTTTGCCCAAGCTAACCGCTGACCCAATTTCACCTTCGAGGGTAATCACCCTCTTTTCTAAGTAACGACAGGCCCAACGCTCTCTTCTATTCTCTCAATCCGGTTTCCTAGGACTGGGACCTGTGCCACACCCCTCCCATAAATCTCTAATTGACCCTCCACAGGCATTGCCCGTCCAATCCCCCGCTCTAATTCCTCTGCCCGCACTAGATCCCTGAGCCGCGGGTCGATTTGTTTAACGTTATGCAGGATTCCTGCGAGACTTTCCTCCGCGATTCGTACCCGCCCTTCCACTGCCGAAATCCTTTTAGTCAGATTGACCCCACCCATCCAGGTAGGTTCATGTGTAGGGAAAATTACCTAGGAGTCTGCCATCCTCAGCATTGACTGCTGGGTCTCATACGCCATTCCTTTATCAGGATAGCAGGGCGCACGGGACAGACAAAGCTCGGCTAGACTGCAGCGGAGATGGCCCGATGGAGGAGATTATTGGGGGGGAGGGTGGGCATACCGTAGGGGGCATCAGAGAGTGAGATGTGGGAAAGGACTATAGGGTGTATGAAAGAACTGCGGGGGGTGGCCACCGACTGTAAGTATTAGGGATGAAGGCTAGGGAGAGTGGACAAAAAGTGCGGGGATTGCAAGGGACAGCCGGGGGTGGCAGATGGCGGCAGTGGATGTTGAAAGTGATGGCTTCCAAGGTAATGGTTTAAGGGGAAATTTTTATGCGGTGGGGTGAAACGGCTTAAACGGTGATGAAGAAGATGATTGATTGTGATAAGTTGATGGATAGGAAAGGCTCGAGGAAAGTTGGCTACTGAAAGAAGGGTGTGAAGCGAGAAAGACAAGAAGGAAGTAGAGGGTCAAACCCTCTCTCATAGCTTGCCCATCCTTCGGCTAGTGCGTACTTATATCACAGCGGCCACATGGAGTATAGTACCATTTCCAAGAGCGGACCCCGATGAATTATGAGTGATGTATCATGATGCAAGGTCCTGCAAAAATAAGTTAGAGTACACCCCCCGGTCGGGAACACCATAGCTTATTTTGAGTATCTGAGGAACTATAGCGTCATAAGAACAGATTGCGATTGACCAGTAAATACGAAAGCATCAATATCGTGCCTTTACTCTTCTGCTTCCACACTTCTCCCATGAGCAAACATCCTCAAAGACCCTACCCCCCAAGCACATCCATTCCCTTCTAAGTCGCCAGAACTGACCATCGAAAATTGCCATACCTAGCATACGCGAGCCTCCGGTTGCCAACAATTGCACCACCATATAATCCACATACAATGGCGGCTCTACTGGCCAAGTGTGTCAGTACTAACCATGATCATAGTGATCGTGCTACCAAAATTATGGAAACTGGAATTGTTGGCGGAATGTTAACTGATCCAGAGGGTATCAGGAGGACGTTTCCTCTGGTTGATGCCTTGGCAAGTATATCAGTTTCAAAAGCAGGGCGCCAAGTTATTGCTGCTGCACTCTAGTTGAAGATGAAAGAAGGAAAGATATGTTTAACCGTGGTGGAAAATGGTAAAGTGACAGACTCCCTTTGAGAATATCATCTACGAATATGCCACAAATCGTGACTAAGCAAGGCATATTTCAAATGACTGATACATTTTAGTCATAAGTTAGATTGGTTTTATGATATGAAGTCACTTGAGGCAGAGTATCTCACAAAACTGTACAACAGTGGATGATTTTTATGATAATATTATGATTGGTTAATTGTTTTGGGACTCATGATTGTGGCGTCAGATCGTGTAATGATTTTGCACATGACTCATATTATAGGTCATGGGTTTGACGCACGTGACCCAAGTGGAAACATTATTTGTTTGTTGAGTGTTGATTGGTTAGAGATAGAGCGCAGTTGACTCATGTAACAGGTTTATTCCTGTCTAACGAAAATACAATAAGACTGGCGGTAGACCTGCTAGCGCTGGTGCTAAGGGAGGCTTCAAGGGGCCGGTAGCTAGAAGGATAATAGTTTGAAGGACAAATTGGACTCAGAGATCGCTGTTCAACCAAGTGTATTCTTAGACTAAAGGTCTGTCGAAGTGTGCTGTCTCCTGCTAGACAGAAGACTGGTTTAAATACAAAACCCAAGAGTGATAGCCTTCCTGCAATCACGATCATTACCAGTAGCTGCGCACATACTGGAATCCTGTAATCCTGCAAGACCAAAGAGAGAAACAAACGAGGCTTAGCCTTCACCAGTGTTACATGACCATTCCATACCCGGAATCCTAAATATAAACTTCCAGCAAAGCAAACTAAACATAGCAATACGATAGCATAGCCTATGTGACTCAGAGACAGTGGCAGAGCTGAAATCCAATCAAATAATCCAAATATAAATCAACTAAACATTAGAGATCCTGCATTGCCTGCTCCTGTATACCGTTACTGGAACATGTCCACATGTTACAACTCAGGAGAGTCAGCTGATTGATTTCACAATATGACTTGTTATAAGTTATAGAGGTTGCATGACATGAGGTGATGAGTCACCACTGTTATAATTGTGGGAAAATGCTAGGATAAGGGTTTAGTCTGGACAAAGGGGATAGGATCTTCATGCAACCATCTAAGTACTTTTCTATACTAGAAGTTGCAATATGATTACTCTTTCTCTCATTACATACACATCTCCTCTATGAGAACCTAGGAAGCCAAACCTTGATCTCCTGGTTAGGGAGATAACGAAAGATCACCCAGAGACCAGTGCAATAGTCTCAGAGTACGGGCCACTGATATACTACTATTGAGATAGTTCTAGCCCAAGATGAAAAAGCCAGTCTCATACTATCTGAAGCAATAGTGCCTTGTATATCTTGGGTACAAAAGAAGAAACTCACTTACAAAGAAGTCAACAGTTGGTGCCTGTTGGACTAAGTCCTTACAGTAGGATTATTAAAGAACCTGGGACCTTTTACCAAGATTAGAAACAGAGTTTGCTTTGAAACTTGAATGAGAGAAAGGAGACAAGCCGGAACAATGGGTAAACTATAAGAAGGAATCACGGTGACCGTCCATGCCGATAGGAGTTGGGAGCAAGTATCAACTATTGATTTTGAGCTGAATCTACCACTACACTATCAACAAGAATAGCTATTGAATGGAAAAATCGTTGCCACCATTGAAGATGTTTAGAGATAGGCTTGAGCAGGCGGAATTATAAAGTTTGGGAGAGTTAAGTGAAAAGTTAAAGACAGCATTTAGAGCGATACATTGTGCATAGGGAATATATGATTGGAAAACCAAGATATCCTACAAGGATCCTAGGCACTGGAAAGACCTATATGCATTATTAGAGTATGATATATAGCAGGTTATACACTTGACTCAAGAGAACAACGCCTTCTGTGACGACATTGCAGCTCACCTTGGTTAGTTTCTCCTCCATCTTACAACTTGAAGTAAAAGTGCTATTTGACTAATTATTGGATAATAGAGGCTGATCACACAAAGATCTTCAACCTTCACTATGTGTTTCTACAGATGATGAGCAAGCATTTGCACTAGCAGATTCGGAACCTGATCTTCTTTGTACATTCACACCATCTCCAAGATCTCCTAAAATGGCAGTTAACAGTTTTGGCTCTTTCTGTCCAACTGGAATTGGTTGTTCATCTTCCCGAAATAGACTTGAAATAAGAGTGGCGGTGGTTATTGACTCAATAGCTGATGAGAACTATAGATTTGGTATGAGATGGCCACAAACTTAGGCTGAAAAGCTTGATAAGAGGTTTCCAGCTTCAGACTCCAAAATTCTGGTTCAAGACACAGGTGTACTTGAAAAACATCACTTGTTATCAAAATCCATTTCTCAACCCAAATTATCATGGCCAGAAAAGCTTTACCTAAAAGCCTCTTTTTATGAAGAAGCAAAACAATTACCCTGATCCCAATTTCTACGAATATACACCAACAGCTTCTGCCTTTTTAAACCAAGGTGCATGGTGAATGTTTCTTAGTTCAGTATTTAGTTAATCATCAAAAAGATTATAGGGAGCGAGATTTGGTTTCGGTGAAGGGGAGTGAGAATGGAGAAGAAAGATGGAAGAAACTTATAAGGAAGAGAGACATACTGAAGCAGAGAATAAAGATGATCTTTAACTGGAGGGCTAGCATACCGATTGCTGATACTGCTGCCGAGTATAATGCCTAGAGGGGGGTTCCAGTATTTAATTATCTTGGTGTATCTAAGCTCTGCTGTACATCATGCCAGATTTGGATGGAAGCGTTTAATCTGTTACCTGGTCTCTGGGTCTCCTTTTATACATGTAGAAGTCACGGTAAATGATACTGGCCATGGGGTATGACAGAGTTGGAACAAGATCATCTTGGGTAATGGATGTTTGACAAAATCTCAGTTGTGTATTTGAAATATTACCATTCGGGTCTGAGACTCTGAAACCTCTTCGATGGTAGTACCCACCCGCTAGGCCTCCAAATATCTCTCCTGACCCGGAGCTTGACCGCAAGGTAGAGGGTTTGCTGCTAGCAAATGACTTGATGTCATAACGTGAATAGTCTTTCAAAGGTGATAATTATATATTATTATTCTCTTGCTGAGGGAGCATGGAGGGAGGGGGGAAGGGGAGGGGGGAAGGAGGGGTTTGAGACCTTTATTTTTTTATGCCCACTATTGGGTCTGGTATATTGAGAAGTGGCTGATAGGACATATTAGTCTTGAAGTCTATTGTTAGTAATTGGAGAAGAGATCAAATTCCTTGTTTGCAAGTGGATCACTGTGGATGAAGCAGGGAGAGTGATAGATGGAGAGCTAATTTGAAGGTTATTATAAAAATTACTGTTATGATAGAAATGCCTGTGCCAGCATTGCAGATCTCAGGGGAGATGACAATGAGCCTTGGTACTCTGTCTTGTTGATCCATGCGCAGATAAAAGTGTTCATTTATTCTTCATAACTTCTGAATTAGATGATCGGACTATAGATTTACTCCTGGAGGTATTATGGGGTAGATATAGATTCATATCCTGGGTATTGGGCATGTGTTCTGGCTGGGGGATGAGATGGGGTCTTCGGGGCGGTCTGTTCGGTTGAGCGCCTCTAGCTAAGACAGTCGTGGACAGCAAATGCTGATGGTGGTGGAAGTGATTGTAAAAATAGTCAGAACAGGGGTGCACATTACTGAAGATCAGAATGCCGTTGTCGGTCTATTCTGTGCGGGAAATTTGCGAATCTTCGAGGATATTAGCGGCAGCGAATACCTCCCCTCATGCTGGGTGCAAAAAGAAGCCTCCTCATCAAAGTCAATCCACGAAAGCCCACCGCCCCCCCGCTCCATCCGCCCCAATGCTAGAGATTCAAGTCACTGCTCTACCAGTATGTGGTAGTTTGGGGTAGTGTCGTGGGAGTGAGATCAACACCACCAGGAGGGGGTTCTCAGCCCACCAGAAAGGCTGAAAAAATTGAGAACATTTCCCTTTCACGTTGGTGTTTTCTCCTCGGGTGAGGTCTGTCATAATTCTCTTGTTTCCTCGTCTGAACTTGAAGGCTGAAGAGTAGTGTAGAATATTCCCCAGTGCTGTCTTGCCTCAATCCGAAGGGGGCAATTCCTGACGTTCTAGTATCATTCTCAATTGCTCAGGCTGACTGCATGATAAGCTCCTGATTTACCGGGGGTTTTGGATAAGTCTTGCGAACATCCACCACGTCGCTTACAACCACAGTCATTGAAATTGCACCTCCGTGTGATCAATCACATTCTGGTTTTTGACCAATCGAGATCCTTGGACCCCTCTTCACGACGGCTTCAAGTCTTTAGTTTAAGAGCATCCTACTCTTACTCTAATCTCATCACTGGAAGATAGATTTATCTCTTCCATCTATTATTTTTACTCCCTCATCTTCCATTAACTACACGGTATCTGTTAATTATGGCTAAGCGAGGTTCTACCACGTTTTCGGCAACTGAGGTTGCTAAGGCGGGTTTAGTGGCTTCAGCCGCTTTACAGAAGATTATGGACTTGGAGAAAGAAGTATCCAAGTTGTGACATTATGTTTCTGTCTTGTCAAAGAGGAATCATTTGTTGATGAAAGAGGCGGATGGTAGAAAGAAAGAGGAGGAGGCGGTGAGTTCTGAGGTGGCTTCACCTGATAGGGTCGAGGAGCCTGAGCCACAAGTAGTGGCTGAGCCCTTAGAATGGATGAGTGGAGTGATTGTGGCGGAGAAGGATGAGGATGTGTGGGTGGCGCCTGTGGCGAAGCAGGCGGTGGCTGAGTCAAGAGTGGCGTTGGAGGTGGATGAGAATGAGGTGGCGTTGGTGAGGCTGCCGAAGGGTAAGAGAAGGAGAACATGTGTGGAGGAGGAGAGTGAGGTAGAGGAGAGTGTGGCGGAGGTTGTGAAGGAGGTGGTGGAGGAAGGGATAATTGTGGCGACCTCGATTCCGAGGGAGTCGAGGGGTATGGTTAGTGTGGCGGGAGCCCCAGTTGGGCCAAGAGGAAGAGTAAGGGAAGTGGTTAACCCTGGATTTCCTATGTTTTTCAACCCAGCCCAGCGTTTTGGCCAAGACCATGAAAATTGGCCGGTGGGGGGTGGCAGAGGAAGGAGATAGCCCAGATTGGCCAGGGGTGACCTGACGAGGGACGTGTCTCCCGTATGCAATTTGACGTGGGCAGGGCTTTGCTTTTTCCCTTGTCCAGATGTTAGAGGAGCCCGCCTGGTGTGTGAGCACTGGGAATTCGGAAACGTAGGTTGGCCTTGTTATTGTTCATTTACTAATAATGCAGATTCTTCATTCGGCATGGTGAACTGCTCGGGGTGCAGTTGGCTATGGGGGTATGTTGGATTTGTGGTTTTGATGTTGATTTGGGGTAAAGGGTTATTTTTTGTTCATTTGTTACTACTGAGGTGGTGAGGGAGTATGTTCCGGTAGGAGGGTCCGGGAGTAGCTAGTGGATAGTGGCAGCGCTTTAGAGTAGCATGTAGGCCGCGAAATGGAAAAAGTGTTTAAAAAAAAAAAAAAGTCTCGCGAACTCATCCTGATTGGTATATATTATTTTCAACAAATCAGGGAGTAGAGAAATTCCGCCTGGCAGCCCACACTCTTGAGCCTCATGAGTAATATACGGTACGACACTGGTTGCTAAAGTCGCCATTGCCATCGCCCCGCTTCAACTTTATCTAACGCTCCCGCTTTGCTAAATCTGAGAACTCCGCCGTACAGACGGCAGACGGTCCGATCCTCATGTCACATGCTGTTTAGGGGAGTATTAGCGCAGAAAGGCTACCTTATTGATAGTATGCTATCATAGTATTATAAGGTTGGCTGTGGTGATAGAAGATGCCCCAAATTTTTGAAACAAAGAGTGAAACAAAGTTCGCCAGAATTTTTCCCACCTCCAAATTTAGACCCTTGGCAGTGATGTATAGCCAGTCTCCATCGCCCCACAAATTCAAGATGATGAGGAAGACTTCGCCGTAGTATCACATCCTAGTATAATGGAGCATAAATAAGATGATGATTTGCCATCACTAGTTTATTGATAAGATAAATTAGGAAGTTAGAGCTACTACTAGTTGGCGTGAGCAAACGAATATTCGCTAAGTTGGGTTTAGGGGGCAGAAGTCGATTTTTTCAACCCTTCGATATGGTACGACCAACTCACCAACCAACCACCCTTGCTCAAGCTAACCCTTCATCTGGCTAATGCTAAGCGATGCAGGAACTTTTGTCCTGTTTTCTAGCTCCCGAATACCTCAACATTTTCTTCAGCAATCGCTCGCCTGCGCCTTAGCGCGGCCGCAGGTAATCCTTGGTTTGAAAAAAAAAAAACTATGGTTTAATACATTGATCATCACCCAACAGGTCCTAAATCAGATTTGCGAACCTCGGGAGTTTTAGGCCTGCTCTAGCTCGTATTCACCACCCGCGCTCTCATCGGCATTCCGTAAGCACAAAAGACGCGAAAGAGAACCGGTACCCACTCGAGCACTTATCACGTATTATGGGGATTTAGCTGGTTCGGCGCATTGTTCACTAGGCCAAGAAAACTCTCCAAAGAGTTTAGTGAGAATACCCGAAGACTTTTCGGGCACCCCTAGGCGGGTGAAGCTGTCTTGTCTTTAAATGCTTCTCAAAAAACTGTGGATGGTCCTATGATGAATATCTGAAGTGGAATATAAAGCCAAATACCTAGGCTATTTATTGATGTAGAATTGGCAAAAAAGGATGTAGTTTTGGTACTGGTAGAAGGGAAAAAGAGAGGATGAAATGTTTTGTTAGGAGACTAATTGAGAATAGTGTGATTTTAAAATTTCACACATGATAACTGGGCGATTGTAGCCCAAATGACGTAAATGGACAATCGTTCTTAAATCTTTCATATTGGCGCACTATTCCACTCTTGTTACACCAATTTCCCTCTTGCCTAACCAGCTAAATCCCCTTTGTCCACCTGAAGTCAGATCCTCCATACCTATGAGCCCAGATTCCCCGGGATAGAGGAGCGGGGGCGTGGCTATTTCGGTAGTCAGAAGTGCGCCATTATTTTTTCATCATGGAGATGAAAATATCCTAAAACTCTCCAGCTTGAAGCGCTACCCATGTCCTAAGATACCTGGTCTTGGCATCATTTCCATCACCCGGGGTCAAAGCACCCTTCCCAAGATTATGATGCTATTCTTACACTTTTGATTCAATAACCATGTAAAGGGCCGCTAGTCACCAGGGACACAGATGTCTCAGGGAAATTAGATTTAGGACCCTTCTCACCAGCCCTATTGTGTTAATTTGTAGGTGGTCACATGTGTTACTTGTTACTGGGATAATGTGCGTAACGGTCAACAGGTTGAACTAGACTAGGGCTCAACTAAAAGGGTACTAGGGAGAATCAAAACTTTATTCGCTCGTCTTCCTCAAAACTAACTAACCAAACATAAGTCTATATAAGAATAATAAAACTCTCTCAATCATTCCATCATCTGCCACACCTATCGATCTCTCCTTCATGCGTAATCCCCTTCTGCCTGCGTACCTCCGTACTCTGAACAAAGGAAAGACAGAACCAGAAACCATTCCATCTATCCTTCCGTCTAGAACAAATTAAACAACTAAAACTACTATCCCGCCTTATCCCTCAGCTATCCGCCTTCCTAGCCTCTGACAACTATCCGCTTCTATAAACGCTAACAACATGGACTCACATCGGCTCAAGCCCTTACCTCGCGTGGCCGGAAATCAGTATCGGAATTTGGGGAATTGTTAGCCGACCGGTTTTATGTTTGTGGATCGGAAATGAGTTGAGGATCTTTTTTAGCGTTAGGCGAGCAGAAAATCTGTCTCGCTCGGAGCTGGGTATCAGTTGTCTTGATCCATAGGCATGAAGCGCAAGACCTATTTCGGGCAAGCAGCAGTCAACGCCGCGGAATAGGGGGATTTAGCTGGTTCGGCAAAGGAAGCGCTAGGGTAAGAGAAGTGGAATGGTCGCCGAGTAGGATTGGCGACTAAAATATCCACTCCGTGGTTTACTGTAATTTAGGAGAATCCGAGAGAAATTTCCGGCTTCTCGCCAGGCTTCAGTATGGACATAGAAGTGCAATCGGCTCGAGTGGGATGTGGATCTACGACACTAGAGAAAGACACCATACGCATTGCATAATCCCCTTCCTGTCCGATCATAAGAAGCAGGAACCCAGCAGTGTCTGTTGGAGAATTTGCCCGCTCAAGTCCTTGGCCATACCTTAAGGTTCTGTGATTAATCCTTCCTGGTGGGGTGGGTTCTTCTCATAGGCCTTTCGCATTTTCCACCACCTCCCACACCCCCTCCAACATGAAGAAACTTTTGCTGGCCTCGGCGTACCTGGCGAGTATTGCTCTGGCCGAAGCAGCGCCTCCTCCCCACCCGAACGCCCCATCTCCTCTGTTCCGCATTCCAGATCTTGAAACGTCCGGTAGATATCCTCCACCTCCTCCCCCGCCTCCCCCTCCGCCTCCGCGCCCACCAGTACCAGCCCCTGGGAAAGGCAGCCATGGGAAGGCGGGCCCTCCTGTACATTCCCCCAAGGTAAAACTCATACATAGATAGAACAAAAGAAACGGGGATCTGTTAACTTATACAAATCGGTATTACAGGTGGCAATCGCAGAGGAAGACGCTGTCGTTCCAAAACGCCCTGTATCTAGGGCTCGTGTCAAGCCAGATGTAACTGCCGCCGAGACTGACGGCACCCCCTCCCCGACCAGATACCCACAACCGCCCTTTCATCCTCCGCCAGCTGGGCCTGGATCTTATCCACCAGGGCCCCTTCTTCAAAGCTCTCCTTCATTAGGGCCTCCTCCACCAGGCTACCCTCCGCCAGGGCCCCTTCTTCAAAGCTCTCCTTCATTAGGCCCTCCTCCACCAGGATACCCTCCACCAGGCTACCCTCCACTTGGCCCTCCTCCGCTGGGACCTCCTGGGCCGGATCTCTACCCACCACCGCCCCCTGTTTGGTACTTCCCTCCCTCCCCACCCCCCAGAGATGAACCCTATTTCATGACCCAAGAGGGAGATGTCATCTTCCCGCCTCAAGTTCGCCCATCTGTACGGAAGAATACTTATAAAGGCGGTAATGTCTACGATAATAATGATTCCGAGAATACAAACACCAAAGTGGCCAACACAGAAAACAAAGCTAAAAATCTTAACCTAAAAAAAGATGGGAAAGCTACACCCAAGGTAGTTGATCCTGAGAAGGTACCCGTGCTTGATGAGGTCAGCAACGACAAGGACAGCAGCTCCAACCCTAACAGAAACGAGAAGGTCGCGGTTGCTAAGAATGTCGAGAAGAATGTCAACGTTGATGTCGGGGAGCATGCAGCAGGTCCCAGAGGCCCTCCCCCACCTGCTATTAGCCCCCAACAGCAGGGAACGACTTTCCTTCCGGGTGGCGTCATGCCCGTTGGAATGACTGACATCGTCTTCCCCGATATTATAATCACAAACTCGAACGATATCAAGAACGCGAACGAGAATCAGAATAAGCTAGCATCCTCTAACGAAAATCAGAACCAAAATCCCAATGACCTTACGAACGATAATGCTGCTATTGCGGAGCAAAACTTTGCCGAGAACAACTTTATGTTTAACGAAGAGAAGAACTTCTACTATCTCAATGCGCTAGGAGAGGTTGTGAAGGAGCTTCCACCAGGTGAGGTGGTCACTGAGGTCCCTTCCCTAGTCACCCAAGCTGCCCCCACTGCCATAGTTGGGCAGGCTGAAGCGGCACATAAGCCCTGCATTACCTGCCCTCCAACAACCGAATTCATTCCCGTTACCCACACCATTCCTGTGGAAACAGTCGTTGATCACGTTCAATTTCCCGGACCGACCATTATTGAGCAGATTCAGCTCCCGGGACAAACTTATATCGAACAGCTACCCGGAGAAACAATCATCGAGCAAATTCAACTTCCTGGAAAGACCATTACCGAGCAGGTTCCAGGGCCAACCTGCATCGAGCAGTTGCCTGGGGAGACGATCATAGAACAAGTCCTACTCCCCGGTAAGACATTTTACGAACAACTCCCGGGTAAGACAGTCATCGAGAAAGTTATGCTTCCGGCTGAGACTGTTATCGAACAGATTGTCCTTCCTTGCGAGACCATCACCTGCGAGCACGAGGTCACTGTGCAGGTCACTAAAACAATTCCTCCTACCACGGTCATCCAGAAGGAAAGCATTGTCATTGAAAACGAAGTTTCAGTCACCATCCCGCCAAAGACAATCATCCAACAGGAGAGCGTGATAATCAACAAGGAGGTCGTCATCACCCCTGCCCCCACGACTATTCTGGAGACAGTTTACATACCGAAGGAGACTAGAGTCCCTGTGACTGTCACGAAGGAAAACAATGTCTACATCTCCGAAGAGATCAAGATCCCAGTGACGGTGACAAAAGAAAATAAAGTTTACGTCCCGGAAAAAGTCACAATCCCGGTTACGATTACGGAAAAGAATAATGTTTACATCTCGGAAGAAGTCTGCATCACTAAAGAAGTACCGGTCCCTACAGTTATATCTGTTCCCGGAATTCCTATTCCAGTGGCCACGACGGTAACCGAAGAAGTCGTACTGCCAGGAAAAGTAGTCACGAAATTCCTCCCCGGCATCCCCACCCCTGTTGTCAACACGATCAAGATTCCAGTAACAGTTAAGGAGAAGGAGGAAGTCTACATTACCCAAAAAGTCGGGATCCCAACTATCCAAGAAGTCTTCGTTACCAAAGAGATCGTAATCACTAGCCTGGTCCACGCCCCCGGAGTAAAAACACCTGTTCCAACAGTTATTATCCAGCAAGTTGAGATCCCAGCTCCAGGGAAGGTTACTATCACAGAGAAAGTTGTTGTCACCAAGGCCGAGAATATCCCGTGCGTGGAAACACTAGCTCCGGCTGCCATCACTGAGGAAATCAAAATACACGCTGGGGTTGTCACTAATCCTGCGCCAGGAGTTCCTACACCAGCCGCGAAGACTATGAAGATACCGTGTCCTGCCGAGGCCATCACCGTCATCTCCGAAATTGTCAAACCACCAACAGTGATAACCCAGCCAGCGGAAGTCATCACTATACCCGGAAAGACGGTAGTCGTACCAAGTGAAGTTATGACTATCCAGGGTTGCCCTAAGTGCCCCGAGACCCTTACCACTAAACCCGCCGAGACGATCGTCGGACCTTTTCAGGTTATCACTCGCCCCGCCCAGGTTATCACTGAGCCAGGATGTACCCTAACCATAACCGAGGTTGTAGGAGCCACTCCCGCCCCTGGTGGAGCTGCTGAGGCTCCCTGTCCTGTCATTGGAATCCCAGGGCCAAGTGTTGAGGTTACTAGGCCTGTTGCGACACCTGCTCCTCCAACCCGGCCGCATGGTCCCAAGGCTCCTGTTCCCGCTCCTGAGGTTGAGATCGAACTTGAGGGTCCGGATATTGACATCGAAATTGAGAGTCCCAAGTTTGAGATTGAAATTGAGGCTCCCAAGGTTGAAATCGAAATTGAGAGTCCTAAGGTTGAGATCGAGATCGAGGGTCCTGAGGTCGAGATCGAAATCGGGAGCCCCAAGGTTGAGGTCGAAATTGAAGCACCAGCTCCTCAAGCACACGTTCCTGGGGCACCGCCGCCACCTAAAGCTGAGATTCCAGAGTGTACATCTCAGGTGTGCCCAGGACGAGCTCAAGCAGAGGAATCATTCTTCGGCCCCAGCACTATCTCTAGTACATTTTCTCTATACCCAACCCTTCCTGGTAGAACGCTAACTCTGTATAGATATTGGTCAGGCACCTACCACTCACTTAGAATACCCGAAGCTCGGTCCTGGCCCTGTCGCCCAGCCACCATCGGCGCCATCCCATACGCCCCATTTCCCGGTTACTACAGAGGTTGAGTATACCAAATCCGGGCTCCCCAAGAAGATTGAAGTTGAGTTCCCTACCCCCAAAGGGGAGGGCGAGGCGAAAATCTCCCCCCCAAAGCCGTCTCGCGTACCCGAGAGATCCTACCCGATTGCTATCCCACCGGAAGTCCCTGAGGGTGCCCCAGCTCCGCATCCACCCTCCCCCAAAGAGCCCCAACCTGTAGTTTCTAAACCCCAAGAGAAACCACCCGTCTTCGAGGGCTCCTCCCCAAACAACCGCCCACCAATCACGGCAGTTGTCGCAGGTATATTGGGGGCCATTCTTGCTGTTTAGAGGGTCCCATGGTGTCAAGCATTTCTTAGGCGAGCGATTCAATTGTGGTTCTTTGTCAAGAAAAAAAGTTTCGGGGCTGTTGGCCGATAAAAAATTCATGCCAGTTAGAGATCTCCTATGTAAATTAAACTGATTTCCTCCAGATAGCGAGCAAATTCTTAAGAGCGGGTGATGAGTACCTATAGTATTACAGACGATACCGCCAAAATTACGCGCGGACATATTGGATTGATCGACTCCAATGGCGGAAAGGTAGTGAGGCTTGAGGCGTGATTTCAGCGATTTCGCTTTGTCCCATGTAATATATACGAGATGTACCGGTAATTCCCTCTCTAGCGCTGCAGATTCAGGCCCCATCAAAGGGAAAGATTCGAGTGATATTTAATGATTAATATACCATTGAGGTCCATGAGTAGTGTGATCCTGAATGCAAGGCGCTCCACAATCCTCCCGGCAGGGGGTAGGACTTCCCATCCATCTAGCACACCACCCACTCTTCTTGGATATTTTTCCCACTCACACAATCTCCCGCCGCCCCCGGGGTATTTGTAGTGATTCAAAGGCATAAGAAGGGGAGATAGCCTAGGTATAGCCTAGTAGCCCTTCCGTGTCGTTTGAGCAAGGAACGTGGCGTTCTCCTGCCTTTGACTTACAGGGCTATGCATTCTTCTTCATCACCTCCTAGTTTCTCAGCTGGTTCTACCCTAGGGAAATTCCTATTCTTATGATAGCTAGGGCCTTATTCCGGTTATCACTTTTTCATACACTACCCGGAGGGGCCTACCGGCTTGCTCTCCTATGCCGTGCCCAGACCGCCCCAACAAGGGCGGGTTACAAGAATCGCTTGAAAGATCTGCGCAGTTATCCACTATCCTTTCACGGTTGACTGGCTCTGGGAGCACAGAGACCCCCGTTTGGGATGCGGCCCGTGATGCCCAAGTGATGGTTGATGTTCCCCTTCCAGTCGAGCTCCTGTCGGTAATATCAACCCACGTGCGCCCCAGTTAGCTCGCTCTAATTCTAACCGGCTCACCACCCCAGTTCCCCGTCTCCGATGCAGGACGCCCCCGTGGGACGCCCCCGTGGGTCTGGGAAATGCTAGGAACTGCCGCCTCCCCCTCAGTCTCACCTCTCAGCCCACGGTATATCGATAGCGCTTGAAGGAGGCAAGGCCTCCGAAGGAACCGGTAGGTGTGATGGCAGGCGCACTACTTCCATAATCCCCTTTCCTCAATGGTCCCCGAAGAATCACTGGAGAATCGAAGTCTCGGTGGCCAAAGAGTAGAGCCCAACTACGACAACCCCTAGCTCCGTTAATAAAATACTCGGTGAGGCCGGCGCCAGGCTCACCGCCGGGGCTCTAAGGATGTGTAGAAGAGATAAGCCATGGTTCATCGGTATGTACCGCTGCCGGAATCGGAAATCGGACGTTGGGGAGTGGTATTGCCCTTGCTCCAACAGGGCCAGGTTCATCTGTTTGTGAGGAGTGCTGAAATATGGGTTTGATTACTCGAGTACCTCTACCGACCGCCCCATCAGTTTAGACCAGGCAAGCAAAATCTCAGGACGGTTGTATTTGAGTGGAGGGGAGAGCCCCAATGGGGGAACTGTGATTTTAGCTGGTAGGGGTAGGACTGCAGGCGATGCCTAGGGATGGCTGGGAGGATAGAGGACCTCAGCGTACAGCTGGGATAGGATGAGTGATCTTGCATGATTTCAGATCTGTATATCTCGCCTGCAAAATCCGGTCTACCGAGAGGACAAAACGAACCGAATAAGGAGCCTCGGAGTTTAATTTACGGATATGCCCTCGGCTCAAGACCCTTTTAGCCTTATCTGTTGCTTTAGTTAATTACAATCTTAGGTGAATCCCACAATCCAAGAAAAAACTTACCAGCATCTGCATAGAGCTGTTGGATAATCCAGGATAGTACGAACGAAAGGCCGGCTGCCCCAAGAACCTCTTGCAGCAATCCATACTAGGGGGGTTCCTGAGGAAGGGGCACCCGAAAGGGCTGTCGAGCGCCAGCAGACGCTCCACTCCCTGTCAGCCGCAAACGGCCAATGGGTGAAGGTGAGAAATAAGCTAAGTTAGTCCCCAAAAGTGCGGATTGTGGAAGCCACCGATGTAGATCGTTGACCTGGTGATTACTCCCGAACGAGATACTCTTCCTATACATAGCAGTCAATCTGGGAAGCAGAACGGGCTTTGGATGTTGGCTGAGATTGAGGGGAAAGTTAACAGTAGTGCTGGATACGCCGGGCAGTCACAGGGCGTTGGCCTGGACTTTGGTGTCCTGATGGATCTATCGTGAGTCCCATTTCTATCTGCTTCGCAATTTCTGATAAAGGTAGTCCGTATACCTCCCGTACATCCATTTCGAGTATGAAGTTGGGGGTGAAACGTATCGTGGAGTTGATGGAAAGCGCGAGGGCTAGAGTCGCGATAATAGCCTTTCCATGCGCTATGCCGAATAACGTGTACACTCTCCCACTGCCTCAGGAAGCGTAGCGGGACAACAGTTGCTAGAAGATATTATGTCTCTCTCACACAAACGAGCATCGCGCCGTCAGCCCGCAACGTCAAGGAAGCAGTAGCCGCGATTAGAAAATTGAAGACAATGCCTTCAATTTTTGACCCGACAAGGTATCTGCGGGTAGAGAGAAGATGCAGATTCGCGTCCTTGGTATTGGACCCCCGTTCCGGTCCATGAACGAGATGAGATCTTCGGGGTAGTATGTTCCGTTGAGCGCTTCCAGCCCAAAGACTAATCGTGAAGGCAATCACAGCAAGCAAGTACCTGTCACAGTAGCAGGGGTTGTATCAACACTGAGAACGGGGGTGTATCTTGGTGAAGTCCAGAACTTTGCCGTCCGTCTATGCCATGTAGGAGATTCGCCTCGAATCCTCAAGGTGATCAGCGACACCGAATACCCTCGCCTTGTCCGGGGTGAAGAGCGAAGCCTTCTCATCAAAGTCAATCCAGGAAACCCCGTGGCCCTTACTACCACCCACACCAAGGCGAGAGATCCAACCGACGACAGATCCGCCGTCGAGCAACAAATCAACTCAATCCAAGCACACCTCGGAGTATATGAAACCCCCCGGCATCACCCTTTCTATTTCTAGGACCGCAGAAGCGCACCGATACAACGAACAATCACGCTGCCACTGCTCCCGCACTCTACAAACCAAACCATTTGCCTCCTGCTAGAATTTACTAAGGCCAGCAGTCGCCCATGGGGAATACGTGTATAGGATCGGCAGCCAGAAGATAGTGAGCATGTACTCCAACCCAGACCGTGCGCTTTCTGAAATAAAGTGTATTCGTGCCAGTGTGCGGAGGGTAGAGGGGAAGGCCGATTTACACGATATTCCACGGGCCAGGATGGTGAAGCGGTTTTCTCAAACTACTGCGGCATCCGCTAGTGATGGGCTGGTGGACAGTGCGCGGAGAAGATTGAGCTTTGCAAGTGACGCTACTGACGAAGTTCTCGCATATTGACGTGACGAGGAATTGCGCTGTTCTCCATTGGTGCCACCCCCGATGACCCGCCCCTTGAAAGGCGTGGTTTGGAATAATCCGATGCAGACAGTGAGGGTGACGCAGAAAACGGCATGGTCGAGGCGCAGAAGATTTGGAGAGATATAAAGGTTAGGGAGTATGGTTCTGGGGATGGGATGAGCATCGGGTGGGTGAAGTTTTCTACTGATGTGAACAGGAATGGTGGGGGTGGGGGTGGAGGGACCGGTAGCAGTGCTAAAAGCAAGAGTCTGGTCAGGCTTAGAGTTGTTAGAGAGACTGACTTTGGGCCTTGAAGGGTTTAGAGTTTTTTGTTTTTTTTCCACTTCCAGTTGTATCTGGTGAGGGGGCAGGGGTATCCAGCCAGAGACTAGATATAATCATTAGAATCCATGGGTTGGTAAAGAAGACCCGTTCTATTGCTTTATTAGGTGGGTTGGTGATCCGGGGTAGACTAGCCGTGTATCTTAGCTGTGGTATAATTCTCCTAGCCTCGCCAAATCATGAATTAGTGGGGTCCCTTTTTCCTTTTAAGTGATCAAGGTTGGGTTTATTTGTGAGAGGGATAGCAACATCTCCAGGCGCGGCACGAGGTTAGGTAAGCGAATTGTGGAGGAATAATCATTGGTGGGATCCTTATCGATAAGGCCTGCCCCGTCTCCGTAAATCATAAGTTGGCTGAGAATGTGGAATTGAGCCGATGTAGATTTATCGTTCATTAAGCGCGGTCTCTAACTAATTATTAAAAGGCAGAATCAAAAGGTAACCTCTCCCGAGAATCCTGCATCTCCAAGCTGAATCTACCAACCAACGCACAGACCTTCCAAATACCCAAGAGTCGAGATTCTAAGAATAAAACCAGAGAGGCCAAAGGGAGAACTACGACACGCCGGAGGGAAAACAGGATATCCCACAAGGAAAAAACATAACACTACTTGTAGAGGAGCGATGACTGATATTATTCTGGGGTGTGAGAGCGGTTGCCGAATCGGGGATTGGCATATACAATAACTAATAGGCACGGGAACGCGGCGGCAACAACGAAGAAATCTCACCAACCCCAACCCCCGGCCTACCTCCCCGCCTGTCACTATCATACCTCGTGGGCTCACTTTACGGAACCGTTAGGGCCCCGGGCTCGTCTTCTTCCCTCATCTCGGTGGTGGGCTGCTCGATTATCGGGACCATTGGGGCCGGAGGCTGGTCCTTCTTCTTAACCATGATTTCGTGTCTCAATAACTCGTTCCGAAGGGCTGCGGTTGCAAGCTCTGCACGTGCAGTAACTAGCTTTGTTTCGATGATTGGGTCGTGGACAGGGGCGCCGACCGTTCGTACAACCGGTCGTATACTACAAGTACTACGAGCGACATTCCCCCGGGGTTGGTGAGAAGGCCCACCGCGGGGACAGTGTGCCTCTCTAATAAATCTATGGTACGTAATGAGAGCAAGTTAGTAAACAGAATACTTCAAATATTCTCAATCGGGTGAATAAACCTAGGAATTGAAAATGCATAGCAAAAAAACCCTTCTAGAATAGAGGGTACAATTGGTTGTTTGTGGTGAATTCTTTTCTCTTTTTTGAGGGATAATTATTCGAGATAGGAACAAGATGGAAGATGGGGGAATAAGGGGGAGATGTTAGAGGAGGGGGGATTGAAGGTAGGGATACGGAAGTTTCAAGGGAAGAAGTCGTCAAGGTTAGAGTTACAAAAATTACTTGTAATTCATCCACGTTCGCGGTTTCGTCAAACACTGGTTGGAGACCGTACTCGAGTAGCTCGCTGGCTAGCGACAAGTTACTAAGCTAGACCTGATAGGGTATATGGCTGGTAGTTTATCTAGCCCAAGAGTCTCCACTCGAATCGCCAACCCATTTCAGCATACAGTACCTGTACCGGCATATAGTAAACGGTGCTTTTTTGGCAGTAGACCTGGCCGTCTAATGTCATGGCACGCATGGCCATCGTGGTAGCTTATCAAACACATTATTATAAACTCCCGCCCCGACCCCATTCTCCCGGGCGAATCGTACTGGCTCCCCATAATACTTCTCAAACCCCACACCCAAACCACCTCATCCCAGCCAGGACTAGCGGCCCACTCCTCCCCACCAAACAAGAACCAATCCACTCCTGCGCAAAACTCCGTATACTGATCCATGACACCCATTGTCCTGCCTCGTCCCCCCGGGCAATCCTCCGATCCTACCTATCCCGAGAACAGCAGCATTGCTACTCCGGTCGCTCCAAACCCGTACTGTCATGTCGTAACTTGCACTAATGAGCACGTCCTCCCAATGTGGGCTCCAGGCGATCTCTCTTACCGCGTATTGGTGGCCGAGTAGTTCACTGAGAGGGTTTTTGTTGGCGAAGGGTAGGCCAAAGGTTCGGATGACTTTGTCGACTCCGGCGACGGCAACGATGTCTGGGCGGTGATTTTTCCAGCCCTAAGTGAGAAGTCCAGAGGGCGCATGGGGAGATACGGGGATCAAGAGCTCGGTGGAGGAGGGCGGAATGCGGATGTCTAAGAGGCCGACAATGGAGTCTGAGGATGCGGTAGAGATCAGAGTTGGGGAGTGTGGGGAGAACGGCGCGCTATAGGTGCAGCTATAGATTGGGATCGTGAGGAGTGACAGGGGGCTGGTTGGTGTCCACTTTCAAATCATTAGCTAGTTACTCCTATGCAGAAGGCAGAAGGAAACAAACAAGTTTCGCATTCCCATCCCTACTAGAACTCCCAAACCCGCTCTTACCCACAAGAAACCAAGACAGGAAACTTCCCTCTTATGCATCCCCAATTCGCAATCGGAAACCCCCCTTCCAGTCTTATATCGAACAATTCAATACTCCCATTTCCACCGGCAGTAGCAACCTGATTCGCATGCGACTCGCGGAACGCAATGTCGAAGAGTGAGTCCTGCGTGTCGCAGTACCGCTCGCAGAGAATCCCTGATGGTGTCAGGGAGAGTATGCATAATGGGCCGTTGCCGATGAGGCCAAAGTTAACACTTGCAGCAGTTGCCCGACGGTTGTCGTACAACGGGGAGTACTTTAGGGAGTAGCCGTTGTAGCCTTCGGTTCGGCAGTAGAACATTGTGGGCGGAGTGGCCGGCGGGGAGAGGGGGATGAGGATGCTACGGATGAAGGGGAACTTTATGTGGTTGTGGAAGAAGAGTGATCGCGCAGAGAGAAGGAAAGAGAGGCAGTGGGGTTCTCGGACCTGAGTGTTTCGTAGGGCAGTGTACTTGATGGGAGAGACCCTGCACTAGAGGATCCGCTCATCAATTGGAGGAGCTGCGGTGATGAGCTATCTAGTGAACGAAACTCAAACACCAACTCCTGAGTGATGAGAGTAACCACCTTACTTGCCCATTGCAAAGGTTTCCGGAAATGGGGCTAACTTAGGTGTGCTACCGGTAGTCTTATACAAGTATAAAAAAGTGCCAAGCCTAGTCTCCACATTTCCGGAAACTTTTGAGATGCGCAAGTATCAAAGCTCACCGGGTCCATCACAGCGGGAAATAGCCGAGGTCGTTGGTGGGTCTAAGGTCATGCCAGAGATGTCGCGCTTCTTGTTTAGCCCCACAGTCACCTGAGTCGAAACCACTCAACGCGTCGTCCCACTTGTTGTCTACCGGTGGTTCCATAAATGCTATGATACAAGCCAACTTCTAGCCACCGGCCAAACCACCCAAGTACAAAAACCCCTTAAGTAACTAACCAGTCTTCCCTCGTATTCTTTATCTCGACTCAGAACACCTCAGCGACCACTGCCGCACCAAAGCCCCCACCAAAAGGCCAAACCATGCATCTCTACACCCCAGAATCAATAGCCCTGCACACCCCATATCTCCTCCACCCAATCTTCCTCCCACCCCTCTTTGCAATAGCTGATGGGGGTTTGCTAACAATCGTGTGCTCGAATGTGTTGACGGGTGGAGAGGTTGTGGAGTGTATTCTCTATGGAGGCTGCTAGCTATGGTTCACCTTAGGTAGTGAAAACTCTTCTCGTACGTGTGATAATCCTATACATCCGTTGATGCCCTAGAGCGTTCCTGATGTCCACACTCTGGTGTTCCTTTACACATGTGAGCGTTCCCCGTGCCTCCGCTATCTCTGCTCCCATACAGTGCTCCACTACTGGGATTACTATGCGATCAATAGCCCTGCTACAAGAACTCCCCCAGGAATCAACCACCCTCAGCCATTTCCCAATACACCCTCACTGCGGGCTGCGCACAAAATTAGAATCTAATACAATTAGGAAGGCTAAGTTCAAGTACTCGCATCGGAAACAATCTGGATCATGCTCTGGCTGATCGCCACATATCATGGGCTATGCCCGCCAGGTCGGCCTCCTTAAACACGAAATCAATCTCGCCCTCGAGGATAGGATCACGAAGCATCACTGTGTGGAAACTTATCCACAGAGGAGCTTCGGTCGCCACACTCCCCTCGATCTCCGTCCCCCAGATGCATGTCGGCATTGCAATGGTGGGTGTCGGGCGACCACGCGTGACGTGAGGATTCGGGACCTCTGAGAACTGCCATTTCTCAACGTAAAGCTTTTTCTCCCCGAGAGAAGCATTAATGATGATGAGAGTCTTTACCCTTCGGTGGGAATTCGTCAGCCACCAATGGGCATCTACCCGCAGCCGAGCCAAAGATTCTGAGACACCACATTCAAAAACCACCGTTGGCCAATCATCCACACATTCGCGAGCCGGGGTTGGCTTGAACGCTGTATCTCTTCTGCCGCCCGTGAAACATACAGTGTTCCCAAGCGTCCGGTCCGCCCGTCTGCGGGTCCGGACGGGACGGGCGACACTAAGTTACCTGAAAGGGCGCCCGGGACGGAGGGGTATCTTGGCGTCCGTCCGGACGACTGCCAGCCACGGACGGGCGGGGACCGCAGGTGTCTCAGATGGCGCAATTTTCCAGGTAACTCCGGATGACGGGCGGCCCTACGGGTGACAGGCGGGGCCTGCAGGTGATTGACGGGCCCTACAGGTAATTGGCGAGGACGGCAAGATGACAGGTGAGGACTGCAGAACACGGGTAAGGACTCGTGGAAATAGCCTCCGCCTTCCCCTTTTAGGGTATGTTTCTGTTGGAAGAGATCCGTGGCGGACCCAGCACTTTAAGCGGGGGCAGAATAAAGTGTTTGCAGACCGTTTGATGGGCAGAGAAAGTGCGGAAAGAACTTCATTGAGTGTGAGAAAAAGAGAGAGATCCAAGATGAGAGTCGCGTTAAGAGAATTTTCGTTGGTTTTAGAAAGAACTTGTTGAGAGGAGAGAAGAGAAAGGAAGTGAAACGAAACAGAGAGCAAAGAAGACAAGTGGGCCCTATAACCGATGGCAACCAACCGTATAACTAGGCTTAGGCAACAACCCTTGATATCCAATGGGTTCCCATGGCTACTGTCCTTGGATATCACCCTTTATTGTCGGAGGAGCCGTTGGAAAAGCACTAGCATGCTTGGATATGCTTACACTTGCGTGCGTGTTTTGTCATGGGCAGTCGTGATGTTTGTCAGATAAAAGGGTGGCTCTGTGAACATGGGAAAGCGAAAGAGGGGGGAACCGGGATTGTTCTATGGATGGGACTTTGATCGGATGCTTCCTTTTATTTTCGTTTCCTTTTAATTTCCAGTCTATTATGACATGCAAAAACCTTCCTGCCAAACACCCACCAAAGAAGGCCTGTCCCCGGAGGTGATCAGTCAGTACGGTTATTGCAAAAAGTTCCTTGGCCTTTGCTTGTCTGTCAACTATAGACACGCTATGATACTATGACTTTCATAATATTATGCACTAATTAGGGTGACGGCACCCCCGCGCATAAAGGGAAGTTAGATGTCAGAAATGCGAAGCCCAGGCGGTCATGCCAGGGACAATGCCGAGAACCCCATCTCCCAATTTCCAACGCTTCCCCTTGGACGGGGTGCCGTGCCCACTTAAGACAAGTCTAGAAATCATTGAGCGACACACTTTAACTGGCAGCTCATTCTTGATAACCGCTGTATCTTGCATCAGCAGAACTACGGGTAATTCCGAAGTACTCAGAGAGGGCACGTGTCTAGGGTAGGGAGTACCGGTGTGGAGGGTATTCTTTCGCCTTCCCCTAGTTGGATGGTGTGTTCGACCGAGCCGTATCCACCGGTGTGAGTGTGATCGTAACCTTCCACTGAACCGGACAAAAAGTCTGTGGAGGGTTGACCTGGTAACCTATTGTCTAATCAAACGACCAGGGGTGGGATAGATGGAGAAGATCTTGAAAAAATTAAAAGGGCAAGTGAACGTTGTCTATTAGATGTTGACACCCCCAGTGGCCTCTCTCTCTAAACTATGATACACAAAGGTGGGTTATATGCAGAGAATGTGTATGCGCCAAGGCTAGCTAACAGTGTGTTTTGTTGGACGAAAGGTTTCCTCCAAACCACTAGAGTGCCCCACCAATCCAGCCCTCAGCACACTGGGCCCTTTTCTTCCATGGCCTTCGCCCCCAAAGGCAAATGGAAACCTATCTATCTACCTATGTATCTAATTTTTAACATCTTATTATACTTTGCTGCTATTCTTACATATTCCCAGCCTTACCCACCAAGTGACCAAACATGATTTCCCACATTATACTTCTCTGGCTCCCTCAATTCATGGCAAATATGGCTTGCCTCCCAGGCCTGTTCTTTCCAAGTTCCTGCTACACCTCTCTACAAGTGCCTCTGTTCTCCACTTGTAGTCTAGTATATCCAGCATCTTCAGATCTCTTGTGTTCTCAGTACCCCTTGGGAGATAGATTTTAAGATTGTTGAGATGTACACGATCATGTAAAGCACACTTCTTAACCTGCACAAGGTCTCTGGTATTAATGGCGAGTAATCTTCCACTTTTGCCATGCCACGAGCGGTCTCTTATGATATAAGGGCCTCCTCATCTGGCTTCAAGCGTGTTGCCTCTATATGGATTCAAAAGAAACCATTTCACAATGACTAAATCTGCTTCCTTCGGGGGGTAAATCGCAGTGACCACTTCTTGCCTTCTCGCTTCTCTGCCTGCCTTACAATCCATGTTGCAGCTTCTGCCCAAATGTGTTTCAGTTGTACAAGATTCCAACTACTATCCTGCCAGATCTTCCGTTTTGGCTGATGAGTTCTCTCCCTAACTGATACCAGTAAACAGTACAGATACCACATGCTCTGTATCTGGTGTAATCTCCCAAGCTGTTCAGTTTGGTTTGTACCCTAAGAGTAATTTGGCCAGTCTAAATCTGTGAAGATGAAGCACTTGGATGTTGATAGTGTGGATGACCAAATCAAGAACCAAATCTCAATCTTCCTGAGGTAGCTTTCATTCCATAATGGTAACTGTAACAACCCTATATGAACTTCAAGGTAGCTACAGTTGACTAGACTCACGCTTATATAGATTACCAAATGGTAACCAAAGTGAGACTAGACCAGTATACATAGTTTACTATGGGTAGGCATGAGTTGGTACAAGTGTCTACAAAGTAACTAGGTTATATAGGGTTAGACAGGGTAACCCAGGTACGGTATTATCTTGAATAAGAGAGAATCGCGCTAAGATGTCATATTTAGAGTTCGTTACAGGGCGGGGCAGGGCCGGTTTTCACTAGCCAGGACACACACTTACAACAGGCCGGGGGGGTTATTTTGGGGGTGATCCCCTCCCCACCCCTGTCAGGGGCGAGTCCCTGCTCATTCCCTGGACAGGGATCCGTCTGGGGAACATGCCGGGCCAGGGGCAGGGGCAGGGAACCTTAAAAAAACATGCCCCACCTCTGGCCGTTCAGCAGGATGGGGCGGGAAATTGGGCCAGGCGCCCCGTAACAAACACTTGTCCTATTAAAGCTAAGACATCTCTTTGCGTGATTTTATCCTATTTCTTCTCTCCAGCCATCTCACTTGACAGAGGGGAGGACCATGAGGTCCAAATTTTCTCCCTATGGCCTGTCTTATAAAATCATTGGCAATATAACATACACAATACTGATGTGAGGTGGTGTCTAAACCTTAACATAACCTCTTAGCGCAATTCTCTCTTATTCAAGATAATACGGTAGGTCAAAGTTACCCGGCTAGGCTGGGTAACCTTTAGAGGGCATGTTTGTGTAAAGTTAAGGAAACATAGTAAATGTTGCCTGGGTCTCTACTAGTAAGGCAATATTATAGAGAACTCCCGAAGCAAATAATAGCATGAAGGGATGAATTAACCCTACTATAGCATCATCATTGCCATACCTTGATGACGTAGTTATCCTACCTTGACCACCAAAGTCATGCATGAAGTTAGGGGAAAGTTATTCCTCAGTTGGGCAGCTTCTAAATGTTGATAGGGCCGCTTCGTATGGTATGAACAGGCAACTAATGGAGCAGGAATTGTTCAAACCTCCTGCAACTTTGAGACGATATTGCTAACACCCCCCTCCAGCCCTGGCATAGGTACTGCAGGTCAGAACTATTCGGCTATGTAGTTTTGTGCTTCCTAGTAAATTGAGATCTATAGGAACATTCCTATAACATAGTATAAGTTCTGGCTGTCCATCCAACTAGAAGCTGTTTGCAGGATATTTATAGGGTGTGAGGGTGGTCGCCCCCTGGGGTGCCACCTGGCTAATGGCTGGGAGCCCGGGCCTACAGGAATACCTTGCACTGCGGGTAGTAGTATGGTTAACAGTAGTGAGTTTGGGGCTGACAGGGGAAGCTGCCAAGCTAGGACAAGCATTCCAAGGCTAGTCCCAGGCTACCCAGTGAACTGTCGCATTACCATAGGTTATTAGTTGACTCTAGAGCTCTGAGTCTTGTCACGATTTAAGAGGGTCCTGGATGGTTGGCTATGGGTACCGCTCATGCATTTGACCAACCAGAGATTTCATATCCTGGAAGTATGCAATCAGGTTTAGAAGCTTAGTATAGTCAAGTAGATTTCCTGATAGACTGCGTAGCTTCTATAGACGAAACCACCACTGGGCCAGTGAGTTCCAATGGATATTCAAGTTATCTCTATTGTAACTGGTACAGGTACACTAGTTACTAATGGATTTTCCTATTCGCATTAGTTTAGTTTCAGGATACAAGCCTTCGGGCTGTAGCTTTGTTATGCAAGAGGTATTATATTTGATACCTAGTTTATTTTATGTTTGGTTTCAGAATCCGAGGTTGTACCTGTTCCTGATTGTGTTTCGGCAGTATTATTTAATACTTCCGTTGTTTGAAGTTTTGTTTCAAGGGATCCTTTTGATACCTTGAATGTTTTATGTATTGTTTTATGTATTGTTTTATGTTATTGATTTGATATCATAGTTGTTTTAAGACACGACCTATCCTCGTAGGAGCACGGCTTTAGAAAAGCAAGCCATGTATTCAAAGGCTGCATCCTTCAGACTTAGAAAGAGCAGACTTCAACATCCAGAGATTTCAATATACTTGGTTGGATAGTTACCTCATCAGTTGGCCACTGGCATGATAGTGAGAAGCCGCCAAACACTGCAAAACCTTAGCGATATAGTAAAAGGTTTTATCTAACAACCTTGAGGAGCCTCCACTTGATCAATTTGCCTAGGCCACTCTATGACTATGATTTCAAGTGCACAACCTGGTATGGTTTCTTGGAGCTTTCAGTGTACCGAAAGCGATCAGGAAACCTTACACGTATCCTGAAACCAAACCAATCCTAATGGAAATCCATCAGTAATCATAATACCTGTACCAGTTACAAGATCCCACAGTTGTCAATGACAATAACCATGGTAAGCCTGAGTATAGTGCATGTGATAACATACAATATGATTACCACCCTTCATTGGCAATCTAGAACTTGGGTCATATTTTCAGATTTCTAGGAATCCGCTAATCTCCCTAACCCAGATATAATCGTTGTAAAGAGCTGGTCTATAAAAGCCCTGAAGGATGAAATTTTGTCCTTCAACCTTGGTGCTTCTAGTGAACCCTTGCTCGGTAAAAGCAAGATCAGACAGCTTGAGAGTCAGACAACGATATTCTGGCATTTCTTGCATTCTAACAAGCATGACTGTGCTCACAGCACTACTCCCCTGCAAACACATTTTCGTATTCTCTACCAGTTGGTTGTTGGTGTACGACACTTCCACTTTTAGTACAAATTTTGCTTGAAGATCACGCTCATCATCTGTAACCTGTCAGGCCATATCGGGTTTCTTCTCTGATATCTGGTATTGACCCTCAAATTTAGGGAAATCTTGGGTTCCTACCATCAAAGTTTGGTTCGCTAGCTCCTCTGGAAGTCTTGATCGTCTTCTATGCACCGTTCCTAAAATCATGAAAACCAAGGTTTTGTGTAATACACAGGACATATGTAGAATGGTTAGAGTTGATGATAGAGAGTTGTATCAGAATTTTGAAAACCTGATTTTACTATTAGTTAATTTTCAGATTAATACCAACTTGGGACTTACTTTTCATGATTATGAAGATCAAGTGTTTCCATGAAGAGAAGGGAATCGCTATCGAAAAGATATAGTATAAGATTCTGATTTGATTGTCCTTTCTATGAAAATAGCCCTTGATCTGTATTGCATACTTTAAACAAATCAATAGAATTCTGAATTGGGGTACCTTGAGGGTTTAGTAGTAAGGTGGCAGTGGCATGCTTAGAGGTGTTGTACTTGAACCTTCTTCATTCATTTTATTTGGACAAAAAAGACTTGTGACAGTAAGAGCAAGGCCTACAAGTAAAGGTAGAGCAATTGACAATGGCTGTAGCACTGGTCTTCGGATGCTTCAGCACAAATACGAATTTGAGTACAATAGCGCCATGGCCCAATAATGGAAGGGTTGATACCTGGTGATATACAGATAATCTTCCATCGAAAAAACTTTCTTCTTAAAGTGGGTAAGCAGAAATAAAATAATTGGGAAAGCATTTACCAATGTGGGAAGCAACTGTACATGTATAATATAAGAAAATAACCAGAGTGGACCAACCCAGGAACAAGGTGAATAAATGGTAGAATCTGCACCTGCAGATGAGAAGCCAGAAGCTAAAGCAAAAAATAGCTAATTGATGAATTGGGGAATGTATCAATAAAAGCAGGTGGGGGCTACTAAACGATGAGGGTAGAGGGGGATGGAGAGAGAAGTAGTAAAGATAGAGGAAAATACTTTTAAAATTCAGTCGATGTTTGAGTGACTGTGTTTTCTAACTTGAAATCATGTCTTGGCACTCTATCATGCTGTTTTGTTGGACAATAAATTAATACAGATAGAGAAATCAGTTTGGCATGTATTTTAAGAATTAATTGTATATTATGTTAAATTGTAATAAGTTATGGTAAGTTGGTGATTCGCCTCACCAGTTTGTTGGTGAGATAAGTTAAGAAGTTAGCGCCGCAAATGAATAATCGCTAAGTTGGGTTTAGGGAGTCGAGGTTGATTTTTTCAACTCTCGATACGGTATGACCAATTGACCGTACTCAAGCTAACCCCTCATCTGGCTTCCTTTTTTCTAGCTCCCGAATACTCGTACCTACCTCAACATTTTCTTTAACAATAGCTCGCCTGCGCCTTAGCGTGGCAGCAGGTAATCCTTGGTTTGAAAAGAAAAAAAAACTATGGTTTAATACATTGATCACGGCCTAACAAGTCCTAAATAAGATTTGCCAACCGGGCTCACTTCTCGGGAGTTTTAGGCCTGCTCTAACTCGTATTCACCACCCGCGCCCTCATCGGCATTCCGTAAGCACAGAAGACGCGAAAGAGAACCGGTACCCACTCGAGCACTTATCACGTATTCCGAGGAGTTGACTGCTGCTTGCCCGAAATAGGTTTTGCGCTTCATGCCCATGCATCTACTCGAGTAGACAACTACGTAAAGGGCCGCTCGTCGCCAGGGACACAAATGTCTCAGGGAAATTAGATTTAGGACCCTTCTCACCAGCCCTATTGTGTTAATTGGTAGGTGGTCGCATGGACTCGCATCGGCTCACGCCATACGTCGCGTGGCCGGAAATCAGTATCGGAATTTGGGGAATTGTTAGCCGACCGGCTTCATGTTTGTGGATCGGAGATGAGTTGGGGATCTTTTTTAGCGTTAGGTGAGAAGAAAATCTGTCTCGCTCAGGGCTAGATATCAGTTATTGAATCCAACGTGTAAGAATAGCATCATAATCTTAGGAAGGGTGCTTTGACCGCCGGTGATGGAAATGATGCCAAGACCAGGTATCTTAGGACATGGGTAGCTCTTCAAGTTGGAGAGTTTTAGGATATTTTCATCTCCATGATGAAGAAATAATGGCGCACTTCTGACTACCGAAATAGCCACGCCCCCGCTCCTCTATCCTGGGGAATCTGGGCTCGTAGGTATGGAGGAGCTGATTGGCGACTAAAATATCTACTCTGCGGTTTAATTTAGGAGAATCCGAGAGTAATTTCCGGCTGCTCACCAGGCATCCGTATGGACATAGAAGTGCAATCGGCTCGGCTTGGCTGTGGATCTACGACACTAGAGAAAGACACTATACGCATTGCATAATCCCCTTCCTGTCCGATCATAAGAAGCATGAACAACCCAGCAGTGTCTGTTGGAGAATTTGCCCGCTCAAGTCCTTGGCCATACCTTAAGGTTCTGTGATTAATCCCTCCTGGTGGGGTGGGTTCTTCTCATAGGCCTTTTGCATTTTCCACCACCTCCCACACCCCCTCCAACATGAAGAAACTTTTGCTGGCCTCGGCGTACCTGGCGAGTATTGCTCTGGCCGAAGCAGCGCCTCCTCCCCACCCGAACGCCCCATCTCCTCTGT
>Ga0307513_10000727_pt1 | contig 47271 bp, 60 predicted proteins | sample 15_EM_MG_FD_202174 | JGI IMG/M metagenome (GOLD analysis project Ga0307513, IMG submission 202174) | Populus trichocarpa ectomycorrhiza microbial communities from riparian zone in the Pacific Northwest, United States - 15_EM | ecosystem: Host-associated > Plants > Roots > Unclassified | place...
TGTTAGCCTATGCGGTCGATATGCACGGTCAAGTGACTTTGGACTGAACTTACTTTTGTCGTTACTCGAGTGGTTAGACTTCGGTTCTCCCCATTACATTTCAAATAACATTTCGAAAGCGGGACATACCCTCAACCATTCTTCAAGCTTCACCGGTTGCCGGTTACCGTTGGACGCATGACTGCGAGGGGAAAGTTTAACAGTCTCGGTGAGGGGAGGAACGATCGGGGCAAAGAGAGTCATGTCTTTACGACACGAGAGGTGGTTTTCCGAGTCAACTTCATGGGCCTCACCCGCCACACAGCTGCCCCTCACACCCGGATCTCACTTCCTTCGGCGTGAATGCCCTTTGGGCTCTCGCCCAGTATACATGCTCTTCGCGGCACCCCACCCGTACAGGGGTTTATATCCCAAATGTTATCCTCATTGTTTGATAGCTACGGATATACGCGAGTGATCACAATGATCCATTCTGGTGACATTGGGTGACTGTCCGTAAGTTTACGCCGTGTACACAAGAGCCTAGGTGAATGAGTGGGTGACTATCCGTAAGACTAGAGATATCTCTAAACATCGTAGAAGGGTGCCAGTAGCCGAGATTCGCGCTGCCCGCGACGCGACGCGACGGACGGGGTCCTGACAGTTCCCTTATAAGTCCTTTGATATTCATCTGGGGTCGTGTGTACACGGCGTAATCTTACGGACAGTCACCCAGTCACTCACTGATCTCAGACATATCGCGCTACGGGAGGTGTGACCAGATAGAACAGCGATTCTACGAGCACTACATAGTACAAGAAACCACACTTAGAGATTACGGCCCGGGAATAATACCCCCGGCCACCGAACACGCCGGAGCGAAGCGAGGCGAGGCTTACCGTACCACACAAGATACCTAGCTAGTTTCACCTCCGTTCAAAGGGTGCACCCCATGGAATGGAGGTACAGCAGATGCGTGACGGTAATGAATTGAGTGACGATGATAAGTATACCCGTGCAGTACACCGGAGATATTAGTGGCCTATAACTCTGCCCACCCAGAGTCCGCGTCAAAACCACCGTTTATGACACCGAGTACAAATACCAAAAAGCTCGCGCTAAGTCTCATCCCGAACCCGCGGTATAGCTGTTCGATGCCTATACTCCTCCACCAACTCTCCTTCATCACCACAACATCCTTCTCCTTACCCTTGCCGTTCCACCGTTCAGGCAGGTTTGAACGCTCCTCCGTGATGATATGCCAGAACGCGTCTACAACACCGTTATAAGGAACTGGTCGGGACTCAACGCAGGATTTGATGGGTTTGGCGATTCCTCGAGCCTGCACTTGTAGCCGGCGACGGATGGTCTCGAATGGCATCACAATAACTAGACCGGCACAAGTCCCAACGAGTTCGGCGACAGCCCAAGCAAAAGGGCTGGAATCAATGTTGCCATGGAGGCCCAGCACGCTAGTGGCGATATACGGTGGGAGTGTCAGGGACACGAGTGGTCGGAGACCGTTATCCAAGATGGTCGGGACCAGGAGATGTGGATGGAGATAAACACCCTTCAGCCCCCCTTCGTCGCGGAGGATTTGCGAGAGTGCGTCTAATGGGCCAGTGTAGGATTGGTACCTTGGTAAGAACGACTGGACAATCAGTCGGGTTCGCACCAGGTCGAGGGGTGAAAGGATGAGGCCGGTCAGAAGGTGAGAGGCGACGGGCAGAAGGATAGAGGAGGACTTGGAAGGGGATGGGGAGAATATCGATTGAAGGACGTTTTGAACTATTGGTTGGAGGGAAAACGAGAGAACGTCATTAATGCAAGAGGTGAACAACCCTGGTAGAAAATGATGTCATGATCAGGTGTGATATTAGGCCGCGTCGACGGCTTACCTTTGAAAAGGGCCAACCACCCTTCCGCATTGAACCTCCCGACGCGCTTGACCATCCCCCAAACACCGTCGGAGCTTGAGACGGGGATGATGTATTCCGGTCGGGTACCCTCCTCCATAACAGACCGCCTAACAACGTAACCTCTTACGTCGACTGGCCGGGGGCGTGTGTACCGAACGGGGTTTGGATTCGATGAATCAACAAAATACGAATCTGCGTCGTTGGAATCTGCATCGCTGAGCTGCGGGAAACCGATCGACCATTTAGTTATACCTTATTTCTAGAGCGAAAAGAAGACTCATCACCTCTGCTTCTTCCTCGTAGTCTTCCTCTTTCACTGTAGGGCCCTCTAGGAGGGACAAGTCCCTTGGAACCCACTGGACTTGCAGCAGCAACTTTCCCACCTCAAAGGGCATCGCGAGCGCAGCGCCTGTGTATTGTAAGACCGCTCCAGCAATCAGGCCCTTGAGTAGCAGCCTAATCTCTACACCTGAGGGCTCCGCCAAGGAGGAGGATAGATCGAATATGGGATTCGTTGGTGTACGGGTTGACCATTCGTATGATGTTTGGGAGACATTCGATCCAACGACGGAAGGTAAGGTGCTATTGCTCTGTGATGGGGCGAATGACCAGGAAGCCTGAGAAGGCGCATACATATCTCGCAGTGACGACGACGAAGACGCGCTCATCGTGACCCTGGATCCCAAACGACGGGCGGAAGAGCGTATGAACGTTTCGGACTTGGCTCCGGACCAACGTTAAGTCAGTTGTTTGCACTTGTTTGCCTCCTTCAAGCGCCGCAGACAATCATCTTATCTGGTTCTTCAGGTAAGTGGTGACAAGTCTCTAAACATAAAACTACAAGCCAGAGTACAAGAGGGAGTATGGGTCTAGATAATATACACTTGGGGACCTTTATCATGCAACCCCAGAGCCTGGGTGATTCTCGGAAAGAATCAAACGTACTTGGGATCAACTATTCCGAGCCGGAGTCATCTTCTGAGTCTGTGAATTGGATGGGAGAATTGAGGTCCATCGCGCGTTGCACGTGTTCGATAATGTCAGCGAAGAGCTCCTGGTTTGAAAGTGTCTGTCCTTGTGGGGGTGGTAGGGTGAATAGCCGATCTTTTGATTCCTCTAGGTTTTCGATCACCGTGGCCCAAAACGAGGCCCTTAGGGATTGAGAGAGGAAGGATGGTATTATTCTGAAACGTATTTTCAGCGGGAAAATGTCGGGTGCACAGCGGATCCCATACACTTGTGCAGTATAGTGGAGTCCCTTCGAGAAGACTACTTCCATGATCGAAGGAAGGTCAGACTCTTCGGGCTCCTTGGAAAAAGAGCGATCTAGGTGTTCGGATAACCACCGGTCCTTCTGGGTTTCAGGGCGTGAGGCTACCCCTGAGCTTCTGAGTGCTTGAAGGAGTGCAATCGTTCCCCCCATATCCTCCAAACAGTCCACGATGTGATCCAGTCTAGAAGTGAGGATGGTTTGAATTCCCATAAATCCTTGAATAACGAGACGCACACAGTCTCAATTTCCTCTAATTGGAACTTTTCCCAGGCGGCAGCCATGCGTTTCAATCCGAAACGACTCAAATCAACTCCGTCTTTAAACTTACACACACCGATGGTTCGGACCCAGAGGTTTGCATTATTGGACTGAATAGCGATATCTGCGAGTGCAACCGCGACGTCGTTGGGGAGCATAGTGGGGACTTCGTAGCTGGGGCGGAAATCGAATATGTAGTATTCCGGAGAAGTCTTGCCCCAGTTGCGAAAGATATGGTCCACTATCTTCTGGTTTTCTTTGGTCGAACCCTCCGACGCTGATTTCTCCAGTTCCGTGATTGCGTATTCGACACCCCCGGAGGCGAGTAATACGTCTAATTGTTTCGAGCTCGGGAATAACACCAGTGCGTGACGCTCGTACCCTGGAATTCAGCTAATGAGAGGCGGGACCGTGGAGGTCCGAGGTAGACGTACAATATTCCAGTGGTGCATCACCCTGATTTGCTCTTAGTGGGCGAAAATCCTGGGATAACTGTACTCACATGACTGGTGAATTGATGTGAGTGCCGTTGGTCCGGTTCTATGCCACTGAACGGAAACTCTGGTACCAAATTGTCCTCGCGGAGTATGAGCCTAAACTTGTTATGGGTGGGTTTTCCCCTTATGTCCGTGAGCTCTTTGACCTTGAACTTCGCTTGATATAGTCTCTCCATGATTGGGCACTCGAACGTCCCCTGAGATAACCCATATGGGAGGGGCACCTCATCAGTCGAAGCCTCAGCCCAACCGGTTACATGGGCACACAATGTCCCTAGGAGGAGGGTCATATCCTCCGCATCTGCAGCAGTTTTCAAATCCGAGAGCACATTCTCGTCTCTCAAATGATCGTCCTCGTCGAATACATACGCGGCAACATGCTCTTCCGGTATGCCTTCGTAACCGGACGAGACCCATCTACGAAACACTTCGCGGATGCGGTCGACCAGCATGCTCTCGTGGGGAATACATGGGGGCGGGGTATCGACAGAGGTGTGAACGAGGTTGTAGACAAGCGCGAGACGGTATCCAGATATAAGATCCTCCGCCTCGTAGCTGACGTTAGTGTACCAGGTGAGAACGGTGGTCTCACAGAGCGAACCCGTCGCGGTTTCGAGGACAAGATTTTCATCGCCGTGAGAAGCTCGTATGCCTCCGCCCTTGAATTCAGAGGGGAGAACGATGACTATGGTGGCGAACGTTCCTGGTGGCGTTTCCGTGCTAACATTGCACTGTCAGGTAGCACGGGGCGTCACTGACCCTACTCACTCTCTGGGCGAGAAGAAACTGAAGTTCCGTTATTAGGTTGTTGGCACAGTGAACGGAAGACAAAACCTACTGTGTACCGGGCTTTTGGAGGAGGAGTTTGTGGAATTCACAACGAGGAGCAATCTTACAGGGTGCGCACCCGAGTTTCTCCCATGCATGCTCACGAGCTACTTCGTCAACATACGGCTCCCACTTTGGGTTTCGGAAAGAGACCTTGGAATGGTCGATAAGGATCGTATCCTGTGCCGCGTAACCGCCGGTGGGTGACCCAGCCTGGGCGATGAGATGGGCATCACGGTCACTGAGGGGTAAACCGACGATTCCAATCCCATCGATGTAGAGGCAAGGGTTCGGGTGGTGGGGCATGGGCATAGAAGACGCGAATTTTCCTTTGAAGTTGAATCCATATCGAAGTACCCTCGTCAGGTCGTCCTGCGGATCGTCAGATCTCCAGACCACTACCGCCATCAACACCAATCGACCGACTTGCCCTCAGGGTATCTTTCGCGAGTTTCTCGTCCCCTTCGCGCTTGTTGGATTCGTTAGACCGCCCGTTTCCGTTGCCGCTCATGGATATCGCTATCACGGTGAGACGGCGCGTCCGCTCTTGATGAAAGTTGGAGTTATGGGTTCGCCCGATCTCGATGTTGTCAACCCTCTCCATTTGGGCCGATAACAGCGACTGCCTCTTGGCTGGGAATGGGACTACATGCATTGGGGCGGCACTCATCTATCTTGTCGGTACTCATGTCGTCAACATCCAGTGTTATACTTAGTACCCCCGTTACCGACAGGATGACCACCGGCTTTTGAGCGAGGACCGGATCCACTCCGATGTTATGCTCTGGTCTGCCAGACATGTACTTTGAGTCCTGACGGCTTTTATGGTCATCCTACAACCTGTGATAGGCTCGATCTTGCCCTATAGACAGATGGATAGGCTTCCTCCGCTACGCGCCTGACTGATATCCAACATGAATGTGCAATTCAACATATCATGAACCTTCTTTCCATAGACGCAGGTCAAGTAATGTCACCTTCTTGTTTTCCCAGAAGGGGATTCCGGACTCCCCTCTACCCGTCCTAAGCTTAAACGCTAACAATTTCCCGCCAGGATCCACTATGCAGTATCTCTCTCCGTTCTGTTGTATCCCAGATCCCGCGGACGGTGGCAGTTTTCCGGATATTTCTGCCCTTCTTGATGGAACGCTTGTCACTTAGGCGTCCCGCATCTCTCCCCCCCGTGTCCAGGCCTCGAGGCAAGTGGCGTGCGAGTCTACCCGAACGATAATCGGTTCCAATACCCCCGGCCGGATCCCTGAATATTATTTAGGCATATGGCTGGAGCTCATAAGAAAACCGACCCCTCGCTTCCTCGGCAAGAAGGCAACTTCGGTTTTGGGTAAATCCCGAGTCGAAGCGTTGAGTTCCCCGTTCGAAGTCTGCTGCCCGACTCGGTTACTTGGCAGACGAACTGCTGATTCTGGACCTGGGTTACGAGCACTTGCGTGTGGGATCAGATCATTCCGCACAGGGTGCCACACAATCCACGGGGACTCTTCAACTTACCGGGTCATTTATGGCCGCCTGCGCCCCACTCTTTCCAAGTCGCTCGCGAGTAACAACCTATCTGGGTGTTGAGGCGTGGGGTTGACAGGCGTCTGGGCGCTCAAGATGGTAGCGCTATCGCACGATGCTGACTCGTTGTCGGCACGAGACCGGAACAAATGGGTGCTGGAGAGATCCTTGCTCCCCGGTTTCTCTGTAATGGTAAACCCCCTGTATTCGGCCCTATGGAGGCAACGACAGTAAGTTATGGTCGTCCGCGGAAGCGAGCGCCGCCCTCGTCTAGAACGAACGAGAAGGAAGAGTCTGTGGTTAGTGAAGTTGTGCTTAGGAAAACGGTACCAGAGGCGCCCCTCGTGTGGGAGACAAGGCCACAGCCCAATAATAAGTTGAAGGGAACTTAACGGGGGTTGTTTCATCACCGGTTGTCCAAATTCTCTACGATTATTTTTATACTCTCCGTTAGACATGCCTCTCGAAGAAGAGCCCCTTGAGTATGACAGGAACCCTCCCTCCTTTTCTTTCCCATTCTCAATCCCGCGGGACCTTCCCCCCATCGTCTCCGTCGGACCTCAGCCACAGGCCGTGAGCGGAAACACCCTTTGTCGGTTCCGAGGGACCATCATCCGACGAATGCGGATAACCTACAACGTGTTGGCTCTTCGCAACTCAGACACGCTTGGACATACCCCCCCCCCCGATGTCACTGCGCTCATTTGGAGACCTTTGGTGGTTGAAACGTTGATAGGTCACTTCATTTGCGAAAAGGCGGGGGGCTGGCTGACCATAATTCAAAACAAAATTGTAAGCTATGTGCGTATGGTACTTGAAAGGGAAGAAACCCTGAGGTGTTTTACACGACCCACGGGATGGAGGATGAGAGGGTCGATTAAGCCGAGATGTACGCTCATGCCAGCTCGTACTCAAGACAAAACAAAAAAATGACACAATCATCTACCTCGATGCCTGGTACGATCCACTCTTCACTTGGCTCGGCAATACCACCGGGGTCGCATATGTTGTTGCCCCCACTCCCCCTCCCCATCCCGGGCCTTTCGTAGGAGTATTTAGCATCGTATTCGCCACCGCCCTGTGTGGTTGCGGTTGATACGTTCCTCCCTGAGGTGGGTACATCTGCACCGGAACTGCCGTAGTAATAGGAGTAGGCGTGCCCCTACCGCCGGTTCCCACCTGTCCGTAAGCCCCGCCATACCAAGATGAGTAGCCCGTGGTCGTCGATCCATAGCTCTGGTAATACGAACCCTGTGTGGGTGTATATGTACCATATGTGGACGCATACGGAACAGTGTTTTGGTAACCTGCTGCGGAGTATGGATAGGGCAATGTCGTGGGGATGGTCACAGTTGGCGCATGGAGGTGGGTGTGAGTCGGAGTAGGGGTGGCTGTGATGGTTGTCGTTTGGACCTTGGTGGGCACCACGGATCGGCTCGGTGTGGAACTGGTTAGGGCCGGGTCGATCGCCGCCAGGGCGCCTGATTTCAAATGAACTGTGTTGTCGTCCCGTAAGGCGGTTGTCCGAGAGGCGGGGATCGGAGGAAGTGTCCCATGATAACCGGGTGAGGGGTCCAGCGGAAGGGTGCGGTAAACTTGACGGATTACCGAAGCGGGAGGCATGAGGGATTCATCTGTAGATGATCTCGGTCGTAACGACATCAACAAGGTGAGAGAATCGAGGATGGCTTGAGCTGAGGCCCAACGTAAGCATATGTGTAATGGGGAAGTTTATGAATGTTACCTGTTTCCCACTCTTCTGAATCAACTTCGACAGGTTTAAACCCTGCGGGATCACCATACCGACGCAGCTGCAGTTCCTCGAGCCGTGCAAGAGCCTTGGCGTTTCGCTCGAGTAGCTCTTGCGTTGAATCCTGGACGTCTAAATCATCTAGAGCGGACCTCAGGGAGGAAACGGAAAGGAAGTCCTTGAGCGTTTCGTGCCAGCCTTCCTCGCCACCGGAGGAGCCTTGTTCGGTCGAACCTGGCTCTTCCATGGTAACGTCTGGAAGGTTGCTTTCCGCTAGTTTCTTCTTGAGGACTTTCAGCCTCAGCTTGTTTCCCCTCTCCCTCCATAACACCTCTCCGTATACGGTCCGGCCAATCTCTCTCCCGCCTTGGTCGAATGTCGGAGCAAAAGAGGAGTACGGGCCATAATCCAGAAAGCTCCCCCGAGAGACATACCTATGTTTGGGCGGTACGGGCGTAGAAGTACCACTGGGCGTCCGGCTGGAGGTGTAGTGTTTGAGAGTGCGGGGTTCAGGGGGTAGGGAAGAAGAAGATGGGGTAGGGAAGATGGCAACAAGTTCTGCATGTCCGGTAGATGGGCTCTTCAGATCCATGCCTTGCGAAATGATATCGGAGTTGAGGGATGACCACCACTCCCCGGATGGAAATTTCTGCATGAGAGCATACTTGCGACGCGTGGTAGCGGCTGTGGAGGATTCTGGACGGTCGGCGGTGAGAACATTTTCCGTGTCAAGGGGTATTGAGGGGTTTAATTGCGAAGCCTGGTCAAGTAGGGACAGTGCCAAATTGCAGAAACGCAGTTGTTGGGCACTTGGTGTGTTCGGCGGAGAGCGGGGATTGAGGGATATGGGATAGAGGCGTTGGATGGCAGCCTAGGCAGACGTGTATCTTAGTTATAAGATGGCCTCGGAGTTGGAATTGCGCTTACCCTTAACGCTCGGAGTGAATGACTGGGCGAATCTTGGAGCAACGTTCTGAGCGAGCAAGATGACTCTGGCTGATCGTCGGAGAGTGGAAAAACCCTGTCCAGCAAACCCTGTGTATCAAGCCTAGGAAACTGTGGTAAGCGGGAAATGCAGAGGGACGTGGTTGATGACTGACGTACATTTCGAGGGTTTCAAGGATCTGATGCGCCAAGTCGGAATCGAGGTACGTTTCGGAGATGGTTGGAGGAGGAGACTGAAGGTCTTCGGTCTTTGGAGAATGAGAAATGTCTTCATCCTGACGAGGAAGCTTTGGAGCCGGTTGATCTTCGTGTTCGATGACGGAATCGCGTTTGCGTTTCTTTGATTTCTTGTTTTTCGAGAGTGAGGTGGACTGTGCGTCGTCGTTTGCCGGTGGCAGCTTGTCCTTGTCTGGTTGTGTGGTCGCGGTTGTCGCGGTCGAACGAGTTGTCCTTGCCATTGTTGTGTGACGAAGACGCGCCTGTGGCTGGAGAGAGTGAACGCGACCTTCTCCAATTGGCGTTCTGGCGGAGACCACGCTCTTTCTTGGTTGACCGTAAGAGGGGGGGTCGTCACTCGTCACGCATTCGTCACCCCGCCATTCTCTGTCACGCTCTCTCCAGCACCGTCCCTCCGTCCATGGCAACACGGACAGCGACTAGGCCAATCTTCAGGGCCAGCCTTCGTTCGACCCAGGCCAACGGACATTCTGCTTTTATCCCCCAATGTCGGAAAGTGGTTTTCGAGTACTGCGACAAATGGCCTAGCTCTGCCAACACTCGCACCTTCCTCCTCAGCCACCTCCAGACCGTCGCGAAAGAAAACCCTCACGTAGAGTTCGTAGTCAAACAGCGGAACCACAAGGAGCCCATTGCGCGCGGGTTTTACAGTATGTGCCCCATTCCCAAATCTTGGCCCACCCCACAACTCATGGCCATGTTCCTTCCGTGTCCGCGTTCGGAGCAGTCAATGATAGAGACAAGGTCGTGCCCCTCAACGGATTCGAGGTCAATGGAATCCAGAAAAAGGTTCAGCTCCTCCTAGATTCGTCTGGGGCCAAGATCAAACCTCTCAAGAGGCGGACGGTTGAGAGCACCGCAGAATCCGCGCGCGGCGTCTGGAGCGGCCTTCATGTAGACCAACTCTTCAAAATATGATTTATGTGCATCTAGTCGTACGTGTGCGTCCCCCCATACCGCCATTCCCACCCCGATCATAAACCCGCCCTCTGCAGTTTCTGTATACATCCATACATCTTTTAATGATCACTCGCTCTATAACCTGTACTTATGACTTCGCCTGAGGGCGTGGCCACGAAACGGAACTATTACGTCCACCCCGTCATGTGAAACAGGCCGTCTGCCCAGGTATCAAAATCGTGGCCCTTTATCCATGATGACCCGATGGCAAACGCCCAGCCTGATTCGTCACCGTCCACGCCCCTGCGGCGTGGCCCTGTTCCCCAGAATCCCTCAAATTAAACCGGGCCGAGCGCGCAACGAGGCAGCCACGCCCCCTGGTTATAATGCGATCAACCGATGAAATCTGATTTTCGTCCCTCCCTCCCCTGGCCACTTGTACCTGTGCGTTCTCCCACTTCCTCCTCCTCCTTGGTTATCTGTGCGGTCGGGAAAGACATCTTACCTGACCCTCACAGACCATGGCGACCATCGCTAGTCAAGAGCGCGATCTGTCCTGGATGCAGATGGTTCCAGTTGACCACAACAGCGTATGCCCTCCGTTTTTTTTTCACCTTTTAGACCCTCACTCCCTTCTTTCAGCCAATGTCCGACTCCGCCTCTGCTTCCACTCTTGTTGATGACGACGTGCGTTACATGCTTCACTGGATCCCTTGTGTTGGAGGCTGATCCCCCTTTCAGGTTCCTGATATGATGGATATGATGACCTGTGATGATAATGACATTCTCGCGTTCCCCTGTGTTTCGGTACGTTCCTAGACGGCGCTTTCGTTGCCTTTCTCTCAAGTTTTTTTTCTTTTCTTTCAAAGACCGATCCAGATTTCTGCCCAACCCCATTTGAAGACACCTCGACCATCTGCAGCACCGACTCTGATCTCATGATTGGGCCCCGGTCCAGGACAGATCGTCTCCTTCCCAAACTCTCCTCAACTGACGACGTGACGTCACCCTTGTCCTCATCCTTCCCTCTTTCTCCTTCCAACAATGCGCACTCCTTCTGGGAATTCCCCCTCCCGTTCCGGAAACGAAGGCAATCCGTTTCTGTCTCCTCCATCCAAAGCCAGGGCAGCTATACCAGTCAGCCATTGTTCGGCTTTGTAAGTGAACGAAAGCTGTCTGGCCTGCGCCGCCCTCCTTTGCTCAGTTCCACGGCATCTGCTTCTTCCACGTCCACCACCGATTCTTTGCAGACCAAAGTAGGTGTCGATGTTGATGTGAAGATGCTTGTCCCGGGGAAGACGAAGACGGCGGTGCCGTTGAAGACGAGGTCTTCGCTCAAGTCGAAGGACTCGCCCGGGAAGAAGAAGCAGTGCTGTGTCAAGTTCGCCGAGACTCCGATTGTCTACTATGAGGAGACATACGAGTATGACGCTTGTGAGGCTGACGAGGAGGACTTCGTCAAACCTATCCCTTCATCCAAACCCAAACCCAACACCTCTACTGACACTCAGAAGGCAACGACTCACATGGGACTGACTAAGCTCAAGAGCCTAGTCAAAGGTTCCTTGAAGAAGCGCAGCGGCGAGCGGGACCGACATGAGCCACGAATCCTCGGTCGAGATCGTCAGGCCGTGCCTGTCGTCAGACCAGAAGTTGATGTCGAGCCTGTCAATGGTTCCGCCCGACCTCGCATCTCGGGACCGTACCCCATGTCTGTCGCCGCTCGACAACGTCGAGCTGCCCTGAGTGAAGGTAAGGTTGTGGGCTCCACCGGCGGGAACGGGTTTAGGTCGTTCTGGGGGAGGTTGAGCCACTCGGACTGAACGCCACGACCTGGTGTGACGGCGTCTGTTTGGGTGTTGACTTCTTCGGAGTTTCCCCATCTCTAGACTGGTCACTTTTACCACTTTTGTTCGGTATGCAAATTCTCGGTGAACATTGCCTCTCCGCTCACACGTGTTTTCCAGGACCTGTTTTGTGGACTAGTTCCAGGACTCTGATTTGCTTTGTGTTATTGGGTGTTATCTGTTTTGTCGTTCGCAATCGCTTTCGCTGTTCCTCCCCCCCATCCATCATCCATCATCATCCGCCACCCATCGTCATGTCACACAACCCTTCATGAAGGAGTAGAAGTTCGACATTCATATTCTGTTGCCGTTTGCTCTATTCCGAAGTCTAATCTGCCTTCCCTCGCGGTGTGGAACACTGTGACATTCCGGTAGTTTATCTGATACTATATTCGAGTTCGACCCCCCTTTCGTTACTTGTAGGAACCGGCGCACGCATCGCTTGAAAAGCTTGTAATACTCTGTACTATGCATAGGATAGAGGATACCAACCCGCCCATCCATGTAGATTTTACAGCACTCAACTCCCTACCCAGTCCCACGTACCACTGAATAAAGACAGCATGCTCTTGGATCTCGTACCGGTACTCGCGGTCAAACCTGGGGGACTTAGCGCTTCTGGAACTTCTCCAGCTCCCACTTTGCCCGTAGTTGGGCGAGACCCTCCCCTCTGGAACGTATCAGGGGAGATGAGTAGGCCTGTCGGACGTGTTCTAAACGGTTCGTATCGTTTCGGATGACCTAAAGGGAAGGCGAGGAAACGACAAGGTCAATCGCGCGCCCAAACCCAACTAACTGCGCCCAGCACCACATGGTTGTGGGGAGTTTGGGATGCTTACGGAACCAATTGAGAGGAAGAAACCGAAAGTTGCCGCGCTACTGAGCATGTATTGAGATAAAGTCGACATGGCTCCTCGAGGACCGGCGCCTCCTCTGAAGTAAAGTTTGAGAATGTGTAACCCAGGCGTAGGGCGAAACGGAGATAGCACACATATCACCAACAAGTAACGAGTTAAGCACGATTGTTCGCTTTGACAGGAAATGAGGGGTCGGCCAGGCGGCCCACGTACCTCAGAATTGAATAGCTTCCGAAAATGAAGCCGATGGTGAGACCAACGCCTGCGCCAGTGAGTGCGCCAATCCTGCCAGCGGGGAGACGGACAAGAAGAAAAAGTCAATGGATTGCTTCAACAGAGCCGCGGAAAGACGGATTCGAAAGCGTTTCGAATCCGAGGCAGCAGAGAGGAATCCTCACTTCACTGCACCGAGAAGACGTCAGCGTTTTGGACTCGAGGGATTTGCGTGGGGCATGTACGTACTTTTGTCGAAAGTAGATGGTCCTTGTGGACGCTGCATGCTGTGTGCCATGGTGTTTGCGGAGGTGGTGGACAGAAACCAAAGTGTCGTATGTGACGCGCTAGCGGGGCGGGTCCGATGGACTTCGGCGGAGACTTGGACGCGGACTTGGGGCCAACCGCGTGTCCCGGTCCTCTCGATCCGAGCGACGATGATCCCGGGATATTCGTTCCCTGCCGCTCAGCAGGCTCAGATAAGTGAGCTTCTACTCGTTCACTCGCGAGGGTTTTGACTAAACTAAATGCCACCGCACATTAGTTCGCGCGACACAGAGAGATGCCGTTCATTTGTTCGCGCTCAAGGACCAGACAGAGTCCATCCTCAGGTCCTGGCTGGGTCCGTCTCTCCATCCCACCTCATCTCGCCCGGAGACTAACAGTGTGTTCACCAGGAACACGTTGGCTTACACGCTGGGAGAAAGAAGTAGATTCGATCGTAAAACTCGCGTACTACGGGCTCACAACAGGCTTGGGTCAGTGAGCGCTTCACCTCCCAGCCTCCCACCACCCCATCCCGAAACGAATACCTGAAACTGGGGTTATCTTTCTACCCATAGCTGCTCAAACTCTCGGCGAGGAGTACACCGATATCTGGCAGTCAACCTCCAGCGGAGTCGGTGTTTCCCAGAGTAGACGTCTGGCGTTGATCCTACTCCCAGTTCTACCGGCCTATATCGCAGCAAGGCTTAATGTACGTTACCCACCCGGAGATTCCACTCTTGGTAAAGTACGCCAGTCACTCCCGACCACCCTCGAAATCACCGGAGAGATCAATCTCGCCCTCTTTTATTTGCGAGGCGTGTATTATGATCTCGTGAAGCGATTTTTGGGGATTCAATACGTACGTGGGCTTCCTCACCCTGCTTTCATGCATTGGGGGATGACTGAGCCTAGGACCCCGTTTTGCTTTTAGCACTCATCGGTAGCAGAAAATCCGGACAGTCGACCGCCTTCGTATTCTCTCTTGGGAATCCTGCTTGCCACAAGATTGATCTATCGACTTATCTCATGGCTTCGTTCTCGAAGGGCCGGCGCGGATCCTTCCCAAGACTCATCAGAGGAAGAAAGCCAAACAACAGCAGGTCTAAACGCGTCGTCGGAGGCATTCTTAGATGATCGTCCGGTTTCGTCGATCTTGAGCGTTCGTGATCCCGAAAGCAGACCACCCATTCCCGCAGAGGAGGATGAAGGAACTATTCTGGATGTTGGAATAATCCCCGCAGAAATCAGGGACGGTAGGAAGTGCACGCTCTGCTTGGAGGAGAGGACGAATGGGTGCGCCACCGATTGCGGACACATGTTTTGTTGGGATTGCATTGTTGGCTGGGCGAGGGAAAAGGTTGCCGTTCCTCGCATAATCTGGTACCGTTTTACTGATGCCCTTACTCCCAGCCGGAATGCCCTCTTTGTCGACAGTCCTTTAGTTTACCACAACTGATCCCTATCCATAATCTATAACCTCCCTACGGGTTGTGTCGGGCAGCAAGATGTAGGTGTACATTTTGAAACAGCATGCTGAAGAGGTGACGAAAGGCAAACGAGAATAGAGTTATAGCGCCTGTTGGATGAGGGTAATATTGTCGCCCTTCAACATGATTCTTCCTGTTGCACATAATCAGGCAGCGTTAGATATGAATTGCGAGACCAGGCCCGGGTCGCGTACCAAGTTCTCGCCGTGGTTTGGACTCCTTCACGTAAACCTCGGCTGCTTCATCTATCACGACATTCATGAACTCGTCAAAGCCCTGCAAAAGACGAACGAAGGTCGGTCAGCATCTTCCGACTATGCTCTAGAATCAAGCACACAAGATGGGGCTGGAGCCAGGGCGTGAATATGGATGTGAACACGAAAGAAAACTCTCGGTTCATTATCCATCCTGATACCACGGGGGGGTGGTGTGTTCAACTCCGGCGTGGGGTGTGGGTTGGAAATACACGCACGATTATCCGTCCTTCGATGCGCATCTCTATGTTGTCGTACAGCCAAATCACGACTTTCGACCTCTACGAGCGAAAATGAAAACGTCAATAAACGGGCCGGAAGATTTCCGCGCCATAGCTGGGGTACCTGTTGGAGATTTTTGAAAATGACATTCTGGCGAGGAGATTCAGTATATGAATACGATCTCGAGTAATCAGGTAAGGAAATTCGCGTACGATGGGTTGGACCATCACACGTTGTTGGCGGCCAGACATGATGGGCAGGTGGGACACAAATCCGTAGGAAGAAAGCGCGGTTTTGGGGAGGGGGAGGTGGAGGTAACGGATACTCAGACAACGGCACGTGCTGTCCAAAGATCACTTTCTCGCGTCCGCCTCAAGCTCAGAATACTCGCCAGCGACAACCTGAGTTGGGTCTCCCCCGATCCGGACTTTCGCCACGATGGAGGTACGTCTACCCACTCCTTCACAAATATGCCCCCTCGCGTCTCTAATGATAAACCCGTCAATTTCAGGCCTTCACCTCCCCCAACTCATCGACCGCCGCGGCGGTCACGTTTATTACATTCGTCCAAGATCTCAAGAAGAAGACTAAAGCTTGGGCACCACTCATAGAACTCTGCGCTGGCGGAGAAAAGACACTAGAGAGGTTTAGATACCAATTCCCCGACGACTGGTTGTACAGCGATCAGTTGCGGGGTGAGTGGAGCGCTTACAACGAGATATTGAAGCGCAAAAACGATTCGATCCAAGAGCAACTAGGTGTGTACCTCCATAACATTTGAAAGACATACTCCAATCCGGTATACGCATTTTTAGCCGGACTCCAGTTGAAGATTGTGGCTGAAGACAAGATTGTCGAGAACAAGATCCTGGATATCATCGGAGAATGGGAACAAACGCGACCAGTCCAAGGAAATCTACGCGCAGACACTGCTCTCAATACCATTAATGTCTTTGAGACCAAACTCACGCGCGTTCAGGAGGAGTACGATCTTGTGTGTCGTGCCAAGGAGGCCTTGGACCTCGAACTCATCCGGCACACTCGCCTCGAGCCCGTCGTGGAGGAGCTCAAGGACCTTAAAGCCGTTTGGACGGCCTTGTCGGGCATTTGGAGCCAGATCACCGATTTAAGGGAGAATGCTTGGGCCACAGTTCAACCGAGAAAACTGAGACAGCAGATTGACGGCCTGCTGTCATCGACGAAGGACATGCCGACCAGAATGAGACAGTACGCGGCATTCGAATATGTTCAGGATGTCCTGCGCGGGCTGTTAAAGTCAAATGCGATCGTTGCTGAGCTCAAGTCAGAAGCCCTCAAAGACAGGCACTGGAAGCAGTTATTTAAGGTCGTGAAGTTATCAAAACAACTCACGTTGACTTTGTGAGTTTTTGACACGGTCCTCGGAGAATCAGTTCCTTGATGGTCTCTAGGATGACTCTCGGAAATGTCTATGACATGGACCTCAAAAAGAACGAGGCATTGATCAAGGAAGTGATCATACAAGCGCAAGGAGAGGTGGGACTTTCAATGGTGGAGATCTCCGTTGCCGGTACTGACCCCTTCGCGTAGATGGCGTTGGAAGAATATATCAAGACGGTCAAGGAAACTTGGTCCAGTTATACCTTAGACCTCGTCAATTATCAGAACAAGTGCAGGCTTATCAGGTGTGTTGTCAGGGCAGTTCATAGACTAGTTGGACTCACGCCTCCGCAGGGGATGGGATGATCTATTCAATAAGTGCAGTGAAAACCTGAATTCATTGGTCGCAATGAAGATGTCTCCATACTACAAAGGTTGGCGCTTCTTTTAAACGCATGGCCTTTTCTCATGTCTGTTCTCCGCCAGTTTTCGAAGAGGATGTACGTTCCCAGGGGACAACTCCGAGTTTATGACTGACAATGTTCTAGGCAAGCTCATGGGAAGACAAGCTCAACAGGATACACGTGCTTTTCGGTGAGTGGTTAATATGTGGCCCAGTCTTGAGCTTTTAATGACACTCTACAGATGTCTGGATCGACGTCCAAAGGCAGTGGGTCTATCTCGAAGGCATTTTCTCTGGTAGCGCAGACATCAAACATCTGCTTCCGATGGAGAGCGCACGCTTCCAGAACATCAACACCGAGTTTCTGACCGTCATGAAGAAGGTTTACAAATCCCCCTTCGTCCTGGATGTCATGAACCAGCCTGGCATTCAGAAGAGCTTGGAACGTTTGGCAGATCTACTCAACAAGATCCAAAAGGCACTCGGAGAGTACCTTGAGCGCGAACGTGCCTCTTTCCCCAGGTTTTACTTCGTTGGAGACGAGGATTTGCTGGAGATAATCGGTAACAGCAAGGATATCCTTCGTATTATGAAACACCTCAAGAAGATGTTCGCCGGTATCTCGACTATCATTCTGGACGACGACCTCACACAGATTCTGGGCTTGGCGTCGAGAGAAGGAGAGGAAGTCAGGTTCAAGGAATCCATCTCCCTCAAGGATTACCCGAAGATCAACGATTGGTTGACGAAATTGGAGTCGGAGATGAGGAGGTCTCTTGCTGTTCTTTTGTGCGAGAGTGTATCCGAACTTCAGGGATTCTACGGCCCCGGCTTGGAGATGGAACCCCTCATGACATGGATGGAAAAGTATCCCGCTCAATTGGTCACGCTCGCCATCCAGGTCGCTTGGACAGACGCGGTCGAAGCATCATTCCAACAAGGGTGCACACCAGAGGGCCCTTTGAATACGGTCCACAAAGGTCTTGAGCTCTTGGCCGATGTTGTCCTAACGGAACTGGCTCCCGTCACACGTCGCAAGTGCGAACATCTTATCACGGAACTTGTCCACCAGCGAGATGTCACAAGGACATTAATCCAACAAGGGGTTTCGGACAACACTCCTTTTGCTTGGTTGTACCAGATGCGGTTCTATCTGGATTCTGGAGTCCCCAACCCCTTGGATTGCCTCTCTATCCGTGTTTCTGATACTTCTTTCCCATATGGATGGGAATATCTCGGTGTTCCGGATAGACTCGTTCAAACCCCTCTCACGGATCGCTGTTATCTCACTCTTACTCAAGCCTTGGACACCCAACTCGGCGGCGCTCCATTCGGTCCTGCAGGAACTGGTGAGTATTTCGGACCAAACCACACATCTTAGTTATTCACGTGAACCCGAATAGGAAAAACCGAGTCTGTCAAGGCGCTTGGTGTGCAACTTGGACGGTTTGTCCTCGTATTCTGTTGTGACGAGACATTCGATTTCCAAGCAATGGGTCGTATTTTCCTTGGTCTTTGCCAAGTCGGCGCCTGGGGATGCTTCGACGAGTTTAATCGTCTGGAGGAACGTATCCTTAGTGCTGTGTCACAACAAGTTCAAACCATCCAGCAAGGGTTGGCTTCGACTGTCAAGAACCCGAATACCGAGATCGAGTTGGTCGGAAAGAACCTGAAAATCAATCCAAACATCGGTACGCGTTCAAACCTTCCGTCCTTTATGCTCCATTGATTGTAATGATACAGGGATATTCATCACTACTAACCCGAACTATGCTGGTCGATCGCAACTCCCCCCGAATTTAACGAAGCTGTTCAGACCGTATGTCTACCTTGAGGCCTAGTCCGAACGAAAATAGGCAGCCTACTGATACATCGCCCTTAGTATGGCCATGACCCGCCCGGACCGGGAACTTATCGCACAAGTCATGTTGTTCTCGCAAGGTTTCCGCACTGCAGAGTCACTGGCTTCGAAGATCGTGCCCTTCTTCAACCTTTGTGACGAGCAGCTCTCACCTCAGCCCCACTACGACTTTGGTCTCCGAGCTTTGAAGGCCGTGCTGGCTAGTGCTGGTATCCTCAAGCGCGAACGTTTACAGACAGGAAACCCAGAAGAGGCGGGAGGTTTCTCGGATGCGGTCTCCGAACAGGTCATCGTCATCCAGAGTGTTACCGAGACCATCGTGCCGAAGCTTGTGGCAGATGATGTCCCTTTATTGACCAGGTAAATCCCCCCTTTCCCGTCGTCTGTCGGTCTTGGTCCCTGACGAGGTACCTCAGTCTTTTGGCAGATGTGTTCCCCGGTACGGAGTATGTTCCAGTTGACCTCAGTGCATTGCGAGAAAAGATCAGCGAAGTTTGTGCGGAACGCCGCTTGGTAGAAGGAGAGAGGTGGATCGCCAAAATCCTGCAGTTGTACCAGATCCAGAAGATCCAGCACGGTTTCATGATGGTCGGTCCTTCTGGCACCGGAAAGACCAACGCCTGGAATGTTCTACTCTCAGCCCTTGAGAGACTTGACGGTATTGAGGGTGTTTCATATGTCATCGACCCCAAGGCGATGCACAAGGATGCGCTCTATGGAACCCTGGATCCCACCACCCGAGAGTGGAATGACGGTCTTTTCACCCATATCCTTCGAAAGATCGTAGATGATGTCCGCGGTGAGAGTGGAAAGAGGCACTGGATCATTTTCGATGGAGACGTCGATCCCGAATGGGTCGAGAACTTGAATAGGTGGGTAGACTCGTATATTATCGTGGTCGTGGCTTTAATTCCTTCATTTAGTGTTCTGGACGATAACAAACTCCTGACGTTGCCCAACGGTGAACGTCTCAACCTGCCTCCCAACGTTAGGATCATGTTCGAAGTTGAGCACCTCCGATATGCCACCCTCGCCACCGTCAGTCGTTGCGGTATGATTTGGTTCAGCGACGATGTAGTGGAACCATCCATGGTTTACCAACAATACCTCGATACCCTTACTTCTGTACCCTTGGATGGTGATGACGAAGATTTTGCCGATATTCCCGGAAGGCGCACCGATGTCACTGCCGATTCGAGTTCCCCCAACCTTGCGACCCAGAAACAGGCGGCGAATATCCTTCAACCCTACTTTGCGGATGGAGAGCTTGTCTGCTCTGCTCTGGAGTTTGCCGCGAACATCGAGCACATCATGGACTTCACTACCACCCGCGCCCTGACGACCTTGTTCTCACTTCTCAACAAGACCGTTCGCAACGTCATCGAGTATAATAGCCAGCACCCCGACTTCCCGCTGTCTGCAGAAAATGTCGAACAATATGTTACCAAGCGCCTCCTTGTCAACATCATTTGGGCCTTCTCTGGAGACTCGAAGTTGGACTTACGTGCGGAGATGGGAGAATTCCTGCAGAAGCAAACTGGGGTCGACCTCCCTCCCCTCCCACCGGGCAGCTCGTTGCTCGACTACGACGTTGTCATTTCCACTGGCGAATGGATTGCATGGCACATCAAAGTCCCTTCTATCGAAATCGAGGCGCAGGCGGTCACGGCTTCGGATGTCGTGGTTCCTACTATCGATACTGTTCGCCACGAGGAGGTCCTATACTCTTGGCTCTCGGAGCACAAGCCCCTCATGCTTTGTGGTCCCCCGGGTTCGGGAAAGACCATGACCCTGTTCAGTGCCCTCAGGAAACTTCCAGACATGGAAGTCGTCGGTCTCAACTTCTCCAGCGCCACAACCCCCGAGTTGATCCTCAAGACATTCGAACAATACTGTGAATACCGCAAGACTCCCAATGGGGTCATCCTCGCTCCCGTGCAGATTGGCCGTTGGTTAGTCGTGTTTTGCGACGAAATCAACCTCCCGGCTGTGGACAAGTATGGCACCCAAAGGGTCATTTCCTTCATTCGTCAGCTTGTCGAAGCGGGCGGATATTGGCGTGCCTCCGACATGGCATGGGTCAAGCTTGAGCGGATACAATTTGTTGGTGCTTGTAACCCTCCAACAGACCCTGGTCGTGTTCCTCTCAGCCACCGTTTCCTTCGTCACGCCCCCTTGATCATGGTTGATTATCCCGGAGAGATTTCCCTCAAACAAATTTACGGAACCTACAACCGCGCTCTCCTCAAGGTCGTACCGAATCTCAGGGCTTATGCAGAACCCCTCACCGACGCCATGGTCGAATTTTACCTCGCTTCTCAAAAGCGCTTCACCACGGACATTCAGGCACATTACGTCTACAGTCCTCGAGAGCTTACGCGTTGGGTGCGTGGCATTTATGAGGCTATCCGGCCCCTCGAGATACTTTCTATGGAAGGTCTCGTTCGCGTGTGGGCACACGAGGCTCTCCGTCTGTTCCAGGATCGTCTAGTCACCGAGGAAGAGAAGCAGTGGACCGATGAAAATATCGATGCGTCTGCATTGCAGCACTTCCCAACACTCGGCCACGACGAAGCCCTCGCACGGCCGATCTTGTTCTCCAACTGGACCTCAAAGAATTATATCCCGGTCGATCGAGAGGTGCTGCGCGAGTACACGAAAGCGAGGCTCCGTGTCTTCTACGAAGAAGAGCTGGATGTTCCTCTCGTTTTGTTCAACGATGTATTGGATCATGTCTTGCGTATCGACCGAGTGTTCCGCCAGGTTCAGGGACACCTTTTGTTGATTGGCGTGAGCGGAAGTGGAAAGGTACGCGGTTTTTATTTCATTCCTGACCAGAGGGTTCACGTTTTGGTAGACCACTTTGTCTCGTTTCGTTGCCTGGATGAATGGCCTCAGTATCTTCCAGATCAAGGTCTCCAACAAATACACCGGAGAAGACTTCGATGAAGATCTCAGGACCGTCCTTCGTCGTGCTGGTACCAAGGGTGAAAAGATCTGCTTCATCATGGATGAATCAAACGTTCTTGATTCGGGTTTCCTGGAACGAATGAACACTCTCCTCGCCAACGCTGAAGTTCCAGGTCTCTTCGAAGGCGACGAGTACTCTGCTCTCATGACTGCTTGTAAAGAAGGTTCCCAACGCGATGGTCTTATGCTCGACTCCCACGAGGAACTCTACCGTTGGTTCACTCAGCAGGTTGCGAAGAACCTTCATGTTGTATTCACTATGAATCCTCCTGAAAATGGCCTCGCCTCCCGTGCTGCGACTTCTCCAGCCTTGTTCAATCGTTGCGTACTGGATTGGTTTGGAGATTGGTCTGACCAAGCCCTCTACCAAGTCGGAATGGAGTTTACTCTCACCCTTGACTTGGATCTCGCCTCATACAACCCCCCTGGACCCTTCCCGATCGCGTATCGCGAACTTGTTATGCCACCCGTCCACCGAACCGCTGTCGTCAACGCTTTGGTTTATGTCCACCAATCGTTGCACCGGATCAATCAGCGCCTCAGTCGCCGACAAGGTCGCTACAACTACGTCACCCCTCGCCATTATCTGGACTTGTAAGTTCCCAGTTCTGAGTACGCTTTTTAGTGTCTTACCGAGTCTTTACCTAAGCATCAACCACTATGTTCAACTCCACAACGAAAAACGCGAGGAGCTTGAGGAACAACAACGGCACTTGCACGTCGGGCTCGACAAACTCCGCGACACTGTTACTCAAGTCGAAGAGTTGCGCAAGAGTCTTGCCACCAAACGCTCTCAGTTGGAAGCCAAGAACAGGGAGGCCAATGAGAAGCTTCACCGAATGGTTAACGACCAGAAGGAGGCAGAACAGAAGAAAGCCGCATCTATCGATATCCAAGCGGCCCTCGTGGAACAGGAGCGTTTCATCGCACAGCGCCAGGAGATTGTCAAGCGCGACCTCGCGGACGCTGAACCGGCTGTGCTCGAGGCTCAATCGGCTGTCAGCAACATCAAGAGGCAACACCTTCAGGAAGTTCGAGCCATGGCGAATCCCCCGGAGGCGGTGAAACTAGCGATGGAATCCGTTTGTACGGTACTTGGCCACAAGATCGATAATTGGAGGGCGGTTCAGAATATCATCCGACGTGACGACTTCATTCAACGAATCGTTAACTTCGACACTGTGACGCAGATGACGAGACCCGTTCGCGAGCTTATGAATAAGGAGTACCTGAGCCGGCCGAACTTCAACTTCGAAGTTGTCAATCGAGCAAGTAGGGCATGTGGACCTCTCGTCAAATGGCTTATCGCCCAAGTGAAGTTTTCGGACATCTTGGACAGGGTCGAACCTCTGCGAAACGAAGTTGCTTCTCTCGAGTCTCAAGCTGAAAACACGAAAGAGCAGGCCAAGACCATCGTCAACATGATCGCGGAGTTGGAAGCCTCCATCGACCAGTACAAGTCCGAGTATGCTCTCCTCATCAGCGAAACGCAAGCTATCAAGATGGAGATGGAGCGCGTCCAGCACAAGGTCGATCGCAGTATGACACTTTTGGAGAGTTTGTCGTCCGAGAGAACTCGTTGGGAGTCTGGAAGCCGAACATTCGATGTCGAGATGAGCACCATCGTCGGAGACGTTCTCGTCTCTGCCGGATTCCTCGCGTACGGTGGTTTCTTCGACCAGTACTACCGAGAGATGATGTGGCAGGATTGGTGCGATCATCTGCAGGAGGCCGGTATCACATTCAAGGCCGAGCTTGGTCTTCCCGAGTACCTTTCCACCGCGGATGATCGCCTTGACTGGCAGTCGAAAGGGTTACCCTCCGATAATCTGTGTACTGAAAACGCCATCGTCCTCAAACGATTCAACCGGTATCCGCTCGTTATCGACCCAACCGGACAAGCCACGACCTGGATCCTCCAGGAGTACAAAAACAGGAAGATCACCGTTACTAGTTTCTTGGACGAGGCATTTCTCAAGGTTTTGGAGAGTGCTCTACGGTTTGGCAATCCCCTACTCATCCAGGACGTGGAACATCTGGATCCCATCCTCAATCCAGTTCTGAACAGGGAAATCAGGCGCACTGGTGGTCGTGTCCTCATTCGTCTTGGCAACCAAGACATCGACTTCTCTCCGTCCTTCATCATGTTCCTCACTACACGCGATCCTTCCGTAGAGTTCTCGCCCGATATTTGCAGTAGGGTGACCTTCGTCAACTTCACGATGACTAGGAGTAGTCTCCAGAGTCAGTCGTTGGATCAGGTACTCAAAGCGGAGAGACCCGACACTGAGCGCAAGCGCACGGACTTGATGAAGATGCAGGGCGAATTCAGGCTGCGACTTCGAACCCTGGAGAAGTTGTTGCTCCAGGCACTGAACGAATCGACGGGCAACATCCTCGATGATGACAAGGTCATTGATACCCTCGAGACATTGAAAAAGGAGGCCGCTGTCATTACACAGAAGGTCGAGGAAACGGACCTGGTCATGCGAGAAGTGGAGCAGGTCACTGCGGAATATCTCCCCCTTGCACAGGCTTGCAGTGCGATCTTCTTCATCTTGGAGCAACTCAACTTGGTCAACCACTTCTATCAATTCTCTTTGCGATTCTTCCTCGACATCTTCGACTACGTCCTCCTCCGCAACCCGAACCTGAAGAACGTTTCCGACCACGCCCAGCGACGCAGTATTCTCCTCGACGACCTCTTCCTCATCGCTTATAAGCGAACATCTCGCACCCTTTTCCACCGTGACCACGTCATGCTTGCTGTTCTGCTTGCCCAAGTCAAGTTGCGCGGAGAAGAGGAGATCACTGACGAATACGAATTCTTGTTGGAAAGTGGTGAAGGCGCAGTTGCTGCACCTGGAGGCAGCGGCGGATCTTCATTCCTCACCGACGAACAGTCCCGCCGCCTGGAGCACTTCGCGAAATCTCAGCTTTTCAAACCCGTTCAAGAACATGTCATGGCCAACGAGAGCGTCTGGGCTCCGTTCCTCGAAACCAGTGTCCCCGAGAAGTCCATCCCTTCTCCTTGGGATCCGAGCACTCGTAAGTTGTCTAGCAACGTACACTTGATTGAAGTTCTGACCCGCTATCTAGCTGCCTTGAACACAATCCGTGATATGCTCATCATCAAGTGTCTCCGACCAGACCGCCTTCTCCAAGCGACTGCAGCTTTCGTACAGACCGTGTTCCAAGTCGATCTCGCTGCAGAGTCCGCTTACGCGCTGGGAGCCATGGTCAATGACGAGGTAGCACCCGCCACCCCGTTGGCATTGGTTTCTGTCCCCGGATACGATGCTAGTTACCGTGTGGACAACCTCGTCCGGGACTCTGGTATCAGGTGCACTTCATTGGCCATGGGTTCGCAGGAAGGTTTCACTCAAGCCGACCAGGCGGTCGCGTTAGCAGCGAGGCAGGGAACTTGGGTGTTGCTCAAGAATGTTCACCTGGCCCCAACATGGCTCGGGCAACTGGAGAAGAAACTGCATACCCTCAACCCACACCGTAACTTCAGACTTTTCCTGACGATGGAGGCTAACCCGTCCATTCCTGTCAACATTCTTCGTCAATCGAGAATCGTTATGAACGAACCCCCTCCCGGTATTAAAGCCAACCTCCTCGATTCATTGCGTAACATTCCTCCCTCGCGCTTGTCCCATGGTCCCGCAGAGAAGGTCCGCCTGTACTTCCTGCTTGCCTGGTTCCATGCCGTGGTACAAGAGCGTCTGCGCTACGTCCCATTGGGATGGAGTAAGACCTATGATTTCAACGACTCGGATATGGCATCTGCCTTCCTCACGATTGACTCATGGCTTGGGCGTGCCGCCAAATCGCGGGCAAATATCGACCCTGCTGCCATTCCATGGGATGCCGTGAAGACGCTTATCAAACAGTCAGTGTATGGAGGAAGGATTGACAGCGACTTCGACCAGCGGATTTTGGACGCCTTCGTTGACGGATTGTTCACCCCTCACGCTTACCACGTGGACTTCGACCTTGTCCCGAGCACAACTGGCGAACGCACACTCCCTGTTCCCGATGGCACGAAGCTAGAGAACTTCCTTTCGTGGGCTCGGCAACTTCCAGACCGCGAGCCGCCCTCGTGGCTTAGTCTGCCTTCAACTGCAGAGCGCCTGATTGCCGTTGCACAAGGTATGTGTCACTAGCACGAGGCTGAGATCCGATGTATTCAAACCCCCGTTAGGAAACGAGCTCCTTGGCAAATTGAGAAAGATGCGGATGCTAGCAGACGATGACGACGACTCCGCGCCTGCTGCTGGAGCTTCCCAAGGACAGACGTCACAACGGCCTGCTTGGATGAGGCAACTGGATGACCGTTGTACGGAGTGGATAGGTCAACTCCCCGCCGTGAGTAATCAGGGTCCCGCAGCCACTGTTAAATGGGATCTAACGAAACACCACAGGGTTTCCACACTCTTTCTAAGCAGAGTACAGACAACTCCGACCCACTCCACCGATTGTTCTTCCGAGAAGGAGTGATCGGACAGAAGCTTCTCTCTCAGGTCCGTAGAGACCTTTCGGACGTCGTGAAGGTCTGCGAGGGTGCCCTGAAGCAAACCAACCACTTGCGAACACTCATGAGTGCTTTGATCAAGGGTAAACTCTATTCGTATGTTTGTTTGCCGGGATGAAGCTGACGTCCCACACAGGAACTATTCCGGATCACTGGCGCAAGTACAAGGTGCACAAAGCGATGTCCGTTTCCGAGTGGATCCCCAATTTTGCCCGCCGCCTGGCGCAATTGGATCACATCTCCGGACTGGACAACTTGAATAATATCGAGGTCTGGCTCGGTGGATTGTTCTACCCCGAAGCGTATGTCACGGCAACTCGGCAGGCTATCGCGCACAGGAAGAAGTGGAGTTTGGAGACGCTTCATTTGCAGTTGGATTTAGAGAAGGTGAACGATCCAGAGGGTTTCATTATCGACGGTAAGATTTTTATGATTCGCGTTTCCGACCCCAACCTTGATCACACCTCCCTCTAGGCTTGGTGCTGGAAGGTGCTTCTTGGGCAACGGACAAACTCGAACTCAATCAGGGCGAGTCGGTGCGGCTCAACCCTTCGCAAATCCGATGGGTGCAGTCGAGCGATGCTTCCAGAGGATCAGTCAACCTCCCGGTTTACCTGAACAGCGACAGGAGTGATGTCTTGTTCACTGTGGACCTTCCTTTCGATGGCAGCGCTGGCTCCTTAGTTGCGACCAGAGCTGTCTGTTTGACGGCTTAGCGACGATAACGATATGACACTACTATGGCGATACACGATGATAGATGACGATGGATGTATTTTGTTGGAGTACCTTAGATGATGCTGGATACCTGCTGTCGTACTGTTTTCATCTATACCACATTTGTAATGGAACGTTAATGGACAATAATGTGTGGGGTGATCATGACCGTTGGACTGAGCTCCCTGGAGCTATGTGCAAAACCTTCCAATCCACCTCAATGCCCTTGGTCTTGAAGATGGCCCGGGCGTCTTCAGCTATAGCTTCGAACCCACCGGTTGCCAGTGCCAGAATTGTAGGACCTGCTCCTGAAAGACAGATTCCTAACAACCCAGGATGCGTTTCCGGTGTGATGTTTGACGTCACTTCAGGTAATCCAGGGATCTGCATCACCGGTCACGTTCGACATGAGTTTCTGCGAAGGACTGCAAGAAGTAAAGAATTACCAATTCCCTACGATAGGGTTGGTGTACGCGATCCTTCATCGCTTCGTAGATGAGTTCGGGATCGGGAGGGTTTGCGGCGAGGGCGGTGGTGAGGACGGCGAGTCGTTGTAGATTAAATACCTGTGAGAAAGTGTATGAGTTCAAGACGAAGTCGAGGAGGAGGGGAGGGAGAGGGGGAAACGTACGAGGTCCTTTCGTGAGTAGGACTGGGGTAGGACCTGCCTGGCGCTCGCAGTGCTCAACTCGAACCTCGGTATAATCGCGACCGCGCTGATACTCTCCGACCACCCAAACCGAACGTAATGACCGATCCCAACCGGCGGTTTCGGTGGATTCAGACCCCACTCCTCTCCAGCATCAGGCGGGTATTCAGGCAACACCTCGCTCAGCGGCACAGAAGCCGCTTCCGTCGCTGCCTCGTCCAACTCTCTCAAATACGACCCTACGAACCCACCGACGAGAGCCGCGGTGACGTTATCCGGGTGCCTTTCGACCATCAACGCGAAATCGAGCATTCTCGAGGTCGAGAGGTTGAGCTTCCCGAGTTCGTTTCCTAACAACACTCCAGCGATGACCGCCGCTCCTGAAGATCCCAATCCGCGTCCGAATGGGATTTCATTGTTCACCGCGATCTTGAGTTGGACGTTTTGTGTAGTGCCGTCGGAGGGAGTGGCGGATAAGGTCGTAGGGAAAGTTTGGATATCGTTGCACCGTAAGACGTACAAGGCGACTCGAGTGATGAGGTTTTTGTAAGGATCCAAAGGGACTTCGTCAGCCCCTTCACCTATATACTCCAATATCGGTGGGTTCGCGTGAGGTCCATCAGTCGGAACGAACGTGACGGTGAGGGCGAGATTCAGCGACAAGGATAATCCGACCACATCGAATCCAGGGCCGATGTTGGCCGATGTCGCCGGCACCCTAATCGTGAAGGAAGAATGCGGTTGCCCGACGTTAGACATCCCTTGCTTGGATCTCGAAAAGAGCGGAAGGTACAAAGAGTTGTATGAAATTTCGGAACCTTTTTTTACCTCGACGGAGGTGCGCAGATCTGACTCGGGCCCCCCAGAAGTGTCATAAAGCGCGCTTGTTCTCCACCAAAAGACTAAGATCCCACCAAGAAAAACGAAATGCAGGGAAAGATCCCCGCAAGCTACTACTGTATATACGTCATAAAAGCAGAGGAGAGAGCGAAAGATTGCGATTGTGTTGTACAACATGCGGAAAGTCAGATTAGGGTCACGAATTCTATATAACTGAGAACTGCAATCAAACAAGAGGATCAGACTGATGAAGGATGAAGTTGGGGGGAGCCGTGTGTATACTCACATAAACCATATCTCCAATGGCCCCATGCTGGGCAACGGGCACAACAACTGCAGATGAGAGAGCGATAATCAGTAAGATCCTGTGCTATTCAGAGAACGGCCGCAGCTTCACACACTTGGTTGATGATTCATTCCCGAGTGCATCACTGCGATCCTATAATACCCAGCGGCCAAACCCCCACTAACGACGGATGACAGAATGCCACCCTGCGCAGGGTCATTCAAACCTTTGAAGTACACAAAGCTCTTCGGGTCCGTTGGGGTGGTCTGGCCGAACCCGGTCAACCGTTCAATCACGAAATGGGAATGGCCTATGACATCCCCGCTTGTATTGACCTCTTGGGGGCTAGACAAAAAAGTATTCGTTGGGTTCGTGAACCAACCCGTTTCGAGATGGGTGATCGCGATCTCGACGGTGAAGTCCTGGTGTTGCGCAAGTGCGGCAAAATTGGGCGGGAAAATGAACTTGGCAGCGGGCATGTTGTCGACGCTCGGAATAACGCCAATCGGGGCGGGATTACAAGATCCAGCTGGAGAATTGGACAGGGGGGATCAACCGAGTGTCCCGAAGCGATGTGATTGTGACAACTGAATACACGTACATAGAATCTGTTGACCGTTAGTGAGCGGCTTATCCACGGTCTTGCAGAAATTGATCCAGTTGTTTCTCGAGGTTGGACTTGGCACTACTTGAGCGGGTAAGCCGGTGGTTTGGGCGGTACAACCAAGAACAAACCTTGTCCAGGACTCGTGATGTTAGACTGGCCATCGTTCCAGAACCCAGTCGAAATCACCGCTATATCCAAACAAACCGCCGACTGCGACGGGTCGTCTGATGGAACAGCCACGTATTCCACCCCGGTCGCGCGAATCCGCATCGCATTCTCTCTCTCGGATATGCAACCGATCGAGGTACCGGGGGAACCCTTGTTGGGCGACGCTTGACACCTGCATAACCGTAGGTATTGCCGTACGGGCAGTCAGGGCGAACGGGGGGGACATACACTAGACCGGCGGGACACGGCGTGAGGACGAAGTACCCCTCGACGCACTGAGCGAAACTATTGTTGACACAAGCTACCTCATTCGTTTCGCAGGGAGACAACGGGCTGAGGGTCTTGAACTTGGCACTGTCGAAGGGCGGTGATCAGCGACCATCGATCCTTGGGTTGCGAGCAGCGGTGTGTGGAGGGCGTACTTGAAAGCGATCGTATCCTTCCCGTTCTGAAGCGATACTTCATCTCTCCTCATGTGTGGCACGGCATCAACGATAAGGCAAAACGAGAGGCCAAGAGCAAAGACCAAGCCAGCGGAGGGCTGCATCCCGGAGAGAAGGTATGGGGCTGAACGATACCAAGGAGAACGCTGAGTGAAAGCGAAAGGAATTCAGTCACCGCAGCTGGACTCGATTATATAGCCGCATGGCGCTTTTGAATGGGATGACATAGAAGGGAGAACGTGGAGTGCCTGGCGAATCAGACTCCGGTGCGAGATGATGCGCTCAATGTCGATTGGAGCGTTCAACCCCCACCGTCCGGTTCCAGGTCACGCCGCAATCCTGTCGTGTCGCACGGCCTGTAAGAAAACGTGTCGTCGGGGGTCCCGGCGCGTCGCCCAGAAATGAGACATATGTAAGAGGTTGACGCGTTCGCTTGCAGCGTCTGTGACCAGAAGAGGCGCTCTGGCGGTGGGAAAACCGTCGAGCGCCCGAGCCCGATGCCTTGCATCCCGCTAGAAGCTCAGGGTCTCGGACGGAAAGCGGAAGTCCGCTTCGCAGAACAGGTGAACCGACCCACGAGGACGGTCGGAGGTATAAACAAAAGCGTGTAAATAACACAGGAGGGGATCCCCATCGAGGGGATTTTGCAGTCTGGTGAGACCGTCTGTGCAGGCGGGCTGATTGATAACCGTGGGAGAAATCGGACTGAACTGGGTGCGTCGCGTATGGGCAGATGGATCGATGCGGGCTATCGTAATAAAAAGGGACCCTGCAATAGAAAAGAGATCTCAAAGCACACACGGAAAGCGTACGTCGAGTGCCGACGAGCGCGGCCTCGAACCAAGCTCGCGAAATGTCTTTGCCGCTCTCCCTGCTCGGTTCTGTCTGATACGGGTTGCCCGGGCAACATGCCCACGGCCGAGGAATCGATGATGTCCCCCCCGTTGTCGGTCATCGATTAAGCACAGGTGATGGTTCACATGTCACATCGTGCATTGTTGAGGTCCGGCGGCCACCTCTCGACACGGATCATGGATACCTTGGATCACACCCAGCCAATCGAAGAACGTGCCGGGAGCAAAACAACACCGGAGTTGCGTGGAGCCTGTGATGGGTCAACCGAGCAGTTGGGGGCTCTTCAGAGCAGGCTCGGGGATGTGACGACTGGGCCAAACGAAAGGATAGGACCTTCCGTAGCAACGGCCCACTTCTTGTATTTGCTGCGCCGCGAGGTAAGACATCTCTCGGGTCGTAGTAAAGATTGGATGTTCCTTTGTGAGGTCGATCAAAGCCCTCGGCTACGACCAGCGAGAAATTTCCAAAAGCATGGTTCGAGTCCGTCTGGGGATTTGGCGTCACGACATCCGTCGGCCAGACTTCAAGAAATAAATATAACCTTGGCCTCCGCCAAGACCACCTCGCGCGGTAGGCAAGTTCGGGTTCTGTCGGCGAGAGCCATATAGCAAGAGAATAACAAGAGAATAATTTGTTGGATTGTTCTGCAACAACAGGGCGTGTGATACAAGGATTCAGATAGGACTGCAACTTTACGGCTCTTCCAGAGGAGGGGGGCCATCGTCATCGTCATCAGACTCTGGGTCGTCTGTGATACCATGATCAAGAGGGCCAGATGGGCCACCGCCTGCCTGATTACCCATCTGGGCCATCATCTGCAGCAAGGTGATAAGCCGTCAGGAAACGATCAGGTTGGGGAGGGTGGCTAACCTTTGCGAAATCCATACCGCCGTCCATTCCAGGTATACCTCCCATTCCTCCCATTCCAGGCATGCCTCCCATGCCTCCCATGCCTCCCATACCCCCCATACCCCCCATGCCTTCCATGTCGTCGGGGATCTCCACGACACCGTCTTGTTCATCCTCATCGACCCACTTGGAAAAGTCGGTCCGGATGAAGGTCAACTTCTGCTTAACTTGTTGAAGGCGCGGCCAATACTCGAGTTTCTGGTCCTTCTTACGAAGGATCAGGTTGAGGGAGCGAGTATTCAAACTCTTCTTGGTTTGCTGGTGTCATGGTAAGGCGTAAAGATCAGCCACAGCCCTCGTCGAACAAACACGCAGAAAAAGACGCGTACTTCTGGGACGATCTCTCCGAAAAAGTCGACATCGAATGCGTATTCCTTCTCTTCTAACCCTTGCTCGGCGCTGTCGCGATCAGGTTGCGATCCGTTAGGAATTCCTTGATTAGCCGGCGACGATCTGCGACTCACCTTCCAGTCTTGGCGCTGAACGAAATCTTTGAGGGAGTTAGCTCGCATTTGAGGGAGGACTCGTTGATATTAGGCAAGTTGACCGTCAGATACACGATGTTCTATGATAAGCAGCAGAAAAGTCGGGGCGAGATCAGAAACAAGAGCAATCAGTGAGAGAGACGAAGAATCGGCAACCTTTCCAGCATCGGTTTCGCTACTGCGCTGAGCCCAGAAGACCTCGGGATGTAAAGCCATTTTCGTTGAGCGGGGTGTCCGGATGGAAAAAGAAAAAGGTTCAGAACGGAAGAACGGACTCCAATCGTTCTCCGCGGCGTCACGTGGTCTCTCCCACGTGGATATCTCATAAGTGCTGGAGCTTTCGAGTCAGATCTTTGCGACCTTTTCTTTCCTCTCAACACCCATGTCCCAACACCTCTGGCTCCGCTGCGAAAAGAAAGAGTTTGAGCGTCGCGCTGCTCTTTCACCCAAAAATACCAAAGCCCTGATCGAGGCAGGATTTACGATCCACGTCGAGTGCGACGAACAAAGGATCTTTGATGATTCAGAATACACATCGTACGCGCATCTTTGTTAATACTCCAGGTCGAGATCGTGACCAGCGTCTTAAGCGTCGGGTGTATTTTGGAGGAGAACAGCTCCTGGCCAAATGCTTCGAAGGATATTCCGATCATCGGGCTGAAGGAGCTTCCTGTATCTGATGATCCCCTCCCGCACACGCATATCCAGTTCGCACATTGTTACAAGAATCAGGCCGGCTGGTCTGCGGTGTTGGCTCGTTTCCATAAGGGAGGTGGAAAGCTGTACGATCTCGAATTCTTGACCGATGATTCTGGTCGACGCGTCGCTGCGTTTGGTTTCCACGCTGGCTTTGCAGGTGCCGCGGCTGGCGCGCTGGCCCTGGCATCTACACAGGCGGGGGAGACCCTCGGGCATTTGTACCCGTATGCCAACGAGACCAAGATGGTGAATGCCGTCAAGGAGGAACTTGGAGACTCTGTCAAGAAGACCAGAGCCCTCGTGATTGGTGCTTTGGGCAGATGTGGTCGGGGCGCAGTTGATCTTTTCAGGAAGATCGGTCTGGAAGAGTGAGCATGCCTGCAGCTCCCTTGACATGTGGGGGCAGATGTCTGAAAATAACCTAGGGACAACATCCTCAAGTGGGACTTGGATGAAACCGCAAAGGGTGGACCGTTCCAAGAGATCCTGGATGTTGACATCTTCGTCAACTGCATTTACCTGAGCTCGAAGATCCCCCCATTTTTGACACACGAGCAGATCAACGCTGCTGGTCCGGGACGTTCGTTGAGGGTGGTCGTCGACGTGAGCTGTGATACGACGAATCCGTTCAACCCTATTCCGATCTACGACATCAATACGACCTTCAAAGAACCAACTGTGGCTGTGGCAGTCAGGTACGTGGTCATGTGGTCATACGGAGATTGGCGACGGAGAGGCTGATTCGCCGGGTTGTGTAGTCCTGGGAATCCATCACTTGCTGTGATTTCAATCGACCACCTGCCAACGCTGCTACCGAGGGAGGCATCTGAACAGTTCAGCAGCGATCTGCTGCCATCGCTACTGGAGCTACCGCAGAGAGAGACGGCCAGAGTGTGGGTTGAGGCAGAGAGGTTGTTCAAAAGCAAGTTGAAGGAGGCGGCACAAGCTGAAGGTCTCTAGGGAGGTGGAACTATGCTGAGTGCGGAATGGGCACAGCACACGACCGAGATTTGATCCACATTGAATGGATCAGGCTGGGCGGTAGGCGGTTACTAGAGGACAGCATTGGGTGGCAGGTGCTCGTATGGTCTGTACAATAACCATGGTGAATCTCTCCATCGCTTGAGGACTTGTCGAACTCGTTGAAGACAAAGTGGGAACAAGGAGGAACAAGCGATCAGATCTGTGGTCCGGACTTGGGGTATGTGTCGGGCGCGATGGCGATTGCCGGGCCGGATCAACTGGTACCCGACCGTCGCTTCGGCCACAAGCGGCGGCCCAGCGGTTGCAAGGTACAAGCCGAGTCCGCCTAGCGGAAAGATAAAACCAGAATGTCTCATCTGCTTCGTCCCCTTCCTCTTCTGTACGCAAGGCGTATACGCTGGTCGTTGACTCTCTTTGGAAACACAGGACAGTCGGGTTGCCCGTTGGCGCAAAGGTGAGCTATCTTTTTTTTCGTTATCTTTCTGTTTCCAAGACAATTACGGTTAACTTACACAACACGCTCTTCTCGCTCGCTCGCTTTTGTTCTCCTTCTGATTTCCTGGTTATTTTGTCCGTCGTTCGCTCTCTTCCTCCCTCCCTTGTTCTCTCTCCTTCTCCCTTCTCCTTCTCTCCCCTTCGTCCTCCCTGGTGTTGACACTTTCGCCCTGCAGGTTATACACTAGGTGCAGGTCACCCCCCCCCCGCATTTTTCAATTCTGCAAACTTCAAATTTACCCCATCCCCCGTCAAACCGCCTTATACACTCTAATACCCTTTTCCAATGGCCGTTCAAGTTCTTCCGGAAATTTGCATCTGCCCTCCTCCCCCATCGGAAAGTACCGCCGAGCCATCTTCCCCATTCGACGGTGTGGATTTTACCGTTAAAGAGGATGAAGGCAACCACAGGCCTGCCCTGCTCTCTCCTCAACCAAGCATGTCCATCCCGAGACACCTCTCCCCGTTGTCACCCGCGGATGCGCCTGTCAAGGGTCAAGGTTTAGAGCGAGAGAGATTCGAACGGTTGCTCAAGTCCTCCAGAGAGCGATCTGCCGCTCTTGGTCACAAGAAAACTCTGGATCTCAGGAAAGAGCTGGCGGTGAAGACCTGTAAGACCAAGCAAAGTGCGTCCCCAGTTTCATCGTCTCGTATCCATGCGCCACGTTGACCATCTAACCCTTTGTACAGTGGAGCGCCGTTCGCGCTTCTTGCTCAAGGTGGCGGAACAGCCCTGCCCATCGGCTGCTTACGAACCCAAGACACCGCCGGATTCCCCGGCAATTTTCAACTACTCCCTCCCTTCCCCAGGTCTCATTTCTCCCCTGGCGATGTACGAGTATTTGGAGGAGGAGTGTGTAACTTCAAACCCATGGACCGAACAGGTGGATTTTCGACTCCCCAAATCCGCTGTGCCCTCGAAACAGAACCGTCCCACTCTTAAACTCAAGAGCAGCAGGGCTCCCCCTTCTCTGGACGAAATCACTGCTCGGCTGAGTTTCAAGAACGTGGCTGGATTGCAGCAGGCCCCCACTCGCCTTCCATCGTTCCTCCAGAGGAAACAAGCTGATACCGCTGAACCAGAGACTCAAGCAGCGCCTACCACTGTCACGATCGGTCGTCTGCGAATGCCAGGGTCTCGATCCCGAGGTTCTTCCCCTCCCCCGGAACAGCAGGTTTACAAGGTCCCACCTTCCCCGGTTACGCCCAGGCTTCAGGTGACCACTACGGTTATTCCCAGGATGCCAAGATCGATGCCGACTAATCTCACCGAGTCCAATCTCGAGGCCCTCTCCCGCTACCAACTCTTCAAGCCGATTCGGCGTCACTCTTTGGCGTCGCCGCTGCCCACGCTTATTCCGACCACGCCTGCTGTTGATGAGAGAGTGGTCAGAAGGCGAAGCGCCCCGGCAGAATTGCCTCTTCTCCCACGAGATCAATTCAGGCATCCGGTCCTCAACCTCCCTGGAGGATTCTAAAACAGGATCGCTTCCGCATTCGAAATACTCTCGGCAGGTATCAGCCGGGGGTCGTGGAACCTCGTCGAACTGGTCACCGTCTCTCTTGGTTTAAACCTTACGTCATTCGTTTCTTTTTGCTTCACCCGGTATTGGTCTCCTCCTTCCCCTCAAATCGGTTTTGACAACAATTCCCCCCTGTCTTCTTGGTCCTCTTTTTCCCCGTTGGACTCTTCCTCGCCCCTCCTTACCACCACACAGTCTTTTGCTTGTTCTGGGAAGCCAGCGGGAGTTTTTGCGTTCGCTAGGTTCTTGTGGAGGCATTGGTTCTGTGAACCCACCCTCTACTTGGATCACTCGTGCGTTCGGATCCCAAGGCGGTTGTAAAACCTCTCTTTGGCTAAAACTTCGAACACCCTTTTCAACACATCCTCCTTTGCCCTCACAACATTCGATTCGTTTTTTCGCTTTTTGTTCTTCGCGCTCTGCTTGCAGGGTTCGAGGGTCATTACCCCGCGGACTTTTGTTGTGTTCCTCGCGGCGAGCCCCCTTGGTTATTGGTTGAATTTTTCGTGGTCTTAGTCCATTCCTCGTTCCTTATTTCGAGATTTTGCAACTTTTTCCGTTCCGCACACAAATTCCCGCTTCCCTAATTGCTACCCACCCCCATTACCACTCCCTACTGTGTTTGCTGTGCGATCACACTTGCTTGGTCTTGTGGTGTTTGTACGTAGTAAGCTTTTTCCCATCCCTTTCGCGTAGAGTAGCGTCCCCGGCGGAGAGTGTAGATCACTTCACTCCCTTTTACCCACTGACTCCTGTCTAACTCCCAAGAATATATGTCAACTACCTCGCGGTTCGCCCCCGCGTAAACAAACACACGCCCAAGTCTCGCATTTACCCGTTCGAGGGTGACCCATTGAGACATCGAACCAATCACACCGCCGTCCCGTGGATGTCGATGATCGATCTTCATTCTCTTCATTTCCATCATCAACCCTCTTTGAGTTCCCGCTCATCAGGTGGCCTCGGTGTTCCCTGGGGCTGTCCTCTAGGTCCCATTCTTTCTCCACGGCGCTGCTCTGCATCAAAACGACCCGGCCTATACGAATGGCGATTGCACGGCCGGTCCCTTGTCGAAACGGATTGAATGCAGAAGAACTTCGAAGCAAGATCCACAGTGGGAGATGTGCACTGGTGCTCGTGTATGGTATCAAGCTTGGGTTTGGGTGACCAATGGTTGATCCGCTCCAAGTTATCATTGTGCACGAAACGCCTGGCTAGGTGCATGTGAAATGTCGCTCTCGGGTGGGGACACGAGATGCAGGATTGTGGATCTGAATTGGGGGGGTATGTATTACCCCCCCTCGCTGCTCCCCCCTCCCCGGACCATCAATCAATATTCAGTAGTAATGTTCAGTATTGGAATTCATCTGCGCGTATGATGACTTCACTGGGTGTCTACTGTTATGCCACGAACTGCTAACCACATACGGAGAGCACCCTGAGACGTCTACCGTGCGAGATTCCGGACCCTGGTCTTGAACTTTTTTTCCGGTTAATTATAGGGGAAGGGTGGTGGGTAAAGACGGTGCCAAGTTGGTGGGGAGAACAGTCACGGTGTGGGCGACGGTCGATCCTTTTTCCACGATCCCGGGCGGAGAGGGTGGGGGGGCGTGCACCGGTGATCATAACATCATGACTGTAAGATGTATGAGTGGGTCTGGAGGGCGGGTGTGGGGGATCTCCATTTTTCAGTAGCTTTGTGCCGCTCCACCCGCCGGGAGAGGTCCGCCCACCCCTGCGAGGCGTCAAACACGCGAAAACTTTGTCCCCCTCGGCCCAGGACCTGATCCGACGGTCGGTATACTTCCGACGCCCTTCCATACAAGTTTGCCGCTCAGCGTAGCAATAGGAGGCAGGGAAAGCGTGTCTGACCGACCGTGGAGGGAGATTTAGGGAGTCCCGAAGCGTCGAAAACAAGATCGATCATCCCGACGGAGTAATTTCATTTCCCGGTACACATCCCGCCTCCCGCGCATATTACTCACAAGGATCTCCATACACCCCTCACAGTCCTTGCGGGGTTTAAGTGCCCCGCACGCCCCTACATCTCCAGAGGGGGCCTAGAATAGATCGGGGAGAGGCTGTGTGGAACCGGAAGGATCGGATGTCTGGAATGAAAATGCTGAGATCGAATGGAGGCATAATTGCAGGTAGATCTGGACATGTCAATTATGCGAAGACACAGGAGTTCACGTTTCTCGTGTAACAGCCCAAAGAGTCAAAGACAGGAGAGTGCGAGAGAGTGGTATGTTTTGGATACATGGTTGTTGACGACAGCGAATGAAGCAAGAGAGAGAGAGAGCGAGGAGGAGGAAAGAAAAGATGGGGAAAGCCAAGAGTTGCACGAAAGAACGACACTGGGATATATTTACACGTTGGGAGAGGGACTTCAAACGACTTGTGCGCACAAGACACGCAAAAAAAAGAAACGCAACGGAGAGAACGACAACGGAAAGACAGGGATGAGCGCAAAAAAGACAAGATAGGAGTAGAGGATAAGCAAATTGACAGCTGGGTGCTGGGTAGTGGTACGACTTCTGTGTGGGTGTGTGATGGAGGGGTTGGTGTTGCTACAACGTTCAGGACAACGGCCAAGAAACGAAAAACGGGGGGAAACAGAACAGGGAGGGCGGGAGAAGACGAAGAAGGGGGTGAAGAAGGACAAGGAAACGAGGATTAATCTAGATTATGCGCGGATGAATTATAGGTTGTGAGGATGGCAGCAAGGTGAATCAAAAAAGCCACGTTCTGAGCCGAAAAAAGGCACAAAGGCCGCCTTGAACATCAAGTTCAAGGAAGAAAAGGAAGAAAAAGCAAGGTGGGTGGCAGGGTGAGAGAAAGAAAAGTCGAGCACACGAGTTTGCAATTACCGGACACATGGATTTGCTTTGCGGGGGGAAAAGCCGTATTCTTCCCGGTCGATTACCAAACTATTTCCTCCGTCGGAGCGGCCGAACGTCAAACCTTTTGTTTCAACGAGTGACGATCAAGACGCATTGCCCGTCTTCGGAGGCGCGTGCCAAGGGCGAGAGAAAAAAAATGTCAACCCGCCACCCGTCCGTTCCGAGCGGGTAGTTCAGGACCAGGACTGCGGTCACCTCCATGACTGCACCTGTGACAACCTGCCAGGGGTCTGGTCCGGCGAGGTTTGCTTCGGTTGGATCGGAGTAACCGAAGTAGAACTCGAACGGGAGTGGACCGATCTCGGAGGGGAGGGCTGTTGCTCCTTCTCACCCTGGTCCCTTTCTCTCTCCCTATCTTTCTCACGTTCCCTCTCACTGTCGTGATCCCCGTACCGATCGCCTCTCAGGTTTAGCGATTGCGTTGAAGCCGATAGATCGACATCCATGGGAGCCAGTCCCCCGCCGTCGTAACTATGTCCCCGGCGGTGATTATGGTTCGCGGTCTTAGAGGACGTCCGAAGAGACGAAATGCCATGCCGGATCCCCTGCGTCTCTTGGTCCGTTGGAGTGGCATTAGAGAATCGGAGCGGTGGGAGGACGGTGGGAGAGTTCGCCTGCGACCTATAGGTGAAAGAGGAAGGTCCAAAAGGAATGGGGTTGTGGTTCGCTCGGGGGCGGATGGAGGGTAAGGTAGTCGGCGTAGATGATTCGGTTTCCGGTGTCACCGACCGTCCCCGTAACCTGGTGATGACATACAGTCTTCGGGCTGCGCGGTATACTGTTTTGTAAATCGTAAGGAGAGAAAAGGAGAGGTCAGACGCTTACTGCGGTCGATATGGTCCATTCTGCGGCTGTCCGCATCGTCCGGACGGTCCATCTCCTCATCGGAGTCCGCAAGAGGATCCGTGGTGAGCGCACGTTGAAACGCATCTAAATAAGGGCAAAGCGGATTTGAACGATAGATCACCGGGGGCTCCCGCGTGGGGGGGGAACTTACGGTCAACGAGAGATATGCCACGAGTGCTCTTTTCCGACGCTACGACCGCACGGGAAAGGGTTAGAATGACAACTATAAAAATAAATGGGGCTCACATCTGCGTGAAGGGGTAGGAAGTGAGGAACGGACTGGAGGATAAGGAGCGTGGTGATGGTGACCAGTGGAAGACGTATAGGATGACGATTGAGCGGGGTAGGACCTCCCATTGGACGAATCTGATGGAGTTAAAGGCGTTTGATCGCCGGGTGTATAATACCTGAAGTTTTCTCGGAACCTCGTGGTTTCCTCGCGGAGGGGGAGTGTTGTTGGGGGTGGCGACGAGCGCTGGTTCCTTGGTGGAGCGTAACCGACTGTAAAACACGTGTAACAATCAGCACGATGTTATCTCTCATGATCAGCCAGATAAAGGGGACAATGGAAGAGGTGCCGAAACGTGTGACCTCGTGGTACAGGCAAGGCTTACTTTTTGGGCCGGGAGGGATTGTGGGAAGCTTGCCCTTGGCCCGCTTCTCGAGTTCCTCGGTCTCGATGAGGTCTCTGAGGATGACACTCCGTTGATTGGACTTGCGTTTGGCCCATTCTATTTCCTCTGGCATGTCGACGTTTTCCATCATCATTTCCTCCTCAGTGAGTCGTTGGATTCGAGGCATTTTCCCAGGGTTTTTGAGGGCGTGTTCGTCCGCGAAGGGATTAGGGGCCTGTGGGCCTTGGTAATAGTGGAAGATTAACCATAAGAAGGCTCTCGCTCTAGAAGCGGACGATAAGGGGTGAGGGAGGAAGAGGTCCATGAAGTCTAGCGGGGTTTCGAAATGCGTCGTGCCGAGGAGCTAGCGGGAGATTGAGTCCCACGGAGCAAGCGGAAAGCGGAAACGGGACTATACCGTGGAATATGATGATAGGACAAAGATCAGATTTACGACACTTGTCGTTGGTAGCTGTCCGGAAGTCTGGAGATAAATTTGTATACGTGACCGGGAGGCCATGAGAGAGAAGGTGTCATGTGCTTACGGCATTGTCGAGAATGGCCTTGGGCGTGCTTGGGGGAGTGCCTCGTGCCTCGAAGGGTAGGAGGGCGGCCTTGAGACAGTTCTTGATCCTGGGAGCGTCCTGGAGGTTGCCGTCTGTCTTCTGGAGGGAAGGCACGGGGTGGTAGCTTCTGAGCGCCGTTTTCATTTCAGGAAAAACTATGAAGAACGAAATGAATGGGCCGCCACAGCGAAGGGGGGAAATGACGGGGGAAAAGATACCAACATGCCATAGTGGTATTGATCCTTCCGACGTTGGTGAGGAGGGATATCTTTGCGAATTCTATCGCAAAAGCTGGAGTTTCGACCATCTTGTCTTTGAGAACCTTTGAGCACTTTGGGGAACTGTACAGTGCGTTGACATAGAGATCGCAGAAATTAACGACAGGCCTTTCCGGGGCCTGATAGTCGACGAAGGCTCTTGTCCGGTCTGAGAATATGTAGTAGAGGAAATCATATTGGATGTCCTTTCGCCAGAGAGGCTCTGAATCGACACGCTTTATGGGCTGAGCCTTCCTGGCGACATACTGAGTAGTACTGAAAAGTGAAACGAGAGAATTCGATCAGCAGGGGGTGGTGGATGGGCTGGGGGAGGAGGGGACGAACGGGGTGCGCTGGTTTGGCTGCCAGACGTTGGTGTATGCGGAATACTGGGACTGGTCTGGGGAGCGGGTGGAGGAGGAGGCCATGGGGGGAAGGAGAGGGAGGGGGACCGGAGAAGGAAGGGAGTGAGATGAGGAACACGAGGCTTGCACGAACCGTGTCCATCAGACGAAAGTGATGGGCACGATGCACGAGGTTCTGACGGAGGCTTTTCTCCCCACCCGTTTCATCATCCACGACGCATCCAGCCTCACACGCCAAAGTGCCATGGACAAGTTCGACGACGCGACAAAGGTCGGTTGCCCCCTCGTCGCCCCCCCGCCCGCTCACGTCCCCCCAGCAGGAGCTCTCCCAGTTCATCGAGCAGGAGCAGGCCCAGGCCCGCGTCCAGGAGTCGGTCCACAAAATGACCAGCATGTGCTGGGACAAGTGCGTCCTCCGAACCCCCCCTCCCACCGCTACTCACAACGACAACGCAGGTGTGTGACTGGCACCCCGTCCACCCGTTTCTCTCGCTCCGAAGAGTCGTGTCTCTCCTACTGCGTCGACCGTTTCCTCGACACCAGCCTCAAACTCGTCCAGCTCATTCAGGAACAGAGAAACGCGGCCGGCGGCCAATAATCATTCTAGACTTTGCCTAATGTAATCCGCAAACCCTCATAATCCCACCTTCCCGCATGCCCACCCTACAACATCCGGTATGAAAAATCCAAACGGAGTGAGCGCCTCCCATCTGCTCCGCAACTTGACCGGTATCACGACCTCTTTTCCACCCTCCTCCGCAAACGACCCCGTCTCAAGGTATCGGACCATCATCGAGTCCTTCTCCCGCCACAGATCCTTCAACCACCCGTCAAACGCCTCCCTCTCGTCTTCAGATATGTCGGGATTTGTCGCAGAGACGTCGCCCACTGGCACATCCCGTGACACATCAAACACCCGGATGTGCATATGAATCGTTGGGGGTGGGATCCTGTCGCAGAAAATCGACCGCAGTGTGTAATACGACTGTCCGTACTTGAACTCGGGGATTCCTTTCTCAGCATCGCACGTCAGTCGAACACAGGGCCCGGCCCGATCCCTCACTTACCTGGATACGCCATGGTAACGTCAATAACCTTGAGATTTGATATCTTCGGAGCCAAAGCTCGCAAGCTGTGATGCAACCCCGTGGATCTCGGCATCAGGGTGTGAACCATATCCGGCTAGAGGAAGATGCTTATGTGTCAGAAGAACCCACAGGACTGAACACACGGGGCGATCATCTCGTGTTTTTTTCCAGCTCACTTACAATCCCCATCTTGTCCGCGAACTTCTTGCTGATCGGGCGAGTTTTCGGACTTACGAGGGTGCCTTCAGGGTACAGGATGAACGTGAGAGGGATGTCCTGTTCCTGCGCTCGTCCACCGAGCCAGGCGAGACGATTTGCCAGGTACCATCTATCGGACGCCCAAGAGCGCGCCAAAAAGATAAAGTTGTAGAATTGCATGCCCTGTAAAGGTCGCATTCTCTCCGCTCAGTTTTCGACGCTAACGATTGCGTCAAGGGACTGATTTCACATACCCACCCGACAATCGGAACCCACTTGAGGGACTTCTTCAGTACAATGTATACGTCCCGGTGCGTGTTCATGAAGTACGTAAGGCACCACGCGTACCTAAATAAATCGTCATCGCATGAAGCAAAGCGCAAGACTAGGACGCAGGCCCACCACCAATCCGCATATATCTATGTTTTTCATTGTCGCTTGTATGTCAGAGGACTGAATGAGCTGGTGAAGGCTCAACTTCACCTGATGGTTGGCGATTAGCACCGACTTGGTAGGAAGGTTCAGGGATACGTTTCCCCGGGAATCCTTCACGACCAGCTTCTCGACCTCTTCTGGGGCGAATTTTCCCAGTCCTTGGGTCTCGAACGTGATCACCAGGTTGGTAGGCGCGAACCACGAACACATCATCACTATGCATATGGTATCACTAGCCAGTCAGTACTCAAATGTAATGTCAGAAGACCGCCCAGAACAATCACGGGGTATACCCTAGAAGCGGGTGGCAGCGGCGTGTGTGGGGGTGTGGGATTGACAGCCAACATGGAAGCATAAACCTCACCCAAAAGCGTCCCAAAAGCTCCCTTCGACCTTCTAATCCCGGTATCGTACAGCCTTCTCCCGAAAGGCAACAAATGCAACACTCGCAACGGCAACAACAACACAAACTGCGTCACGTTGGTCAACACACACCCGAGATTAAACAGGACGCTAAAAGCGACGCCGTTCAAGAACTGCGCCCAAGTCCTTCGAGGCCGCTCTGATATCGGCACGGCGTGCAGGGCGGCCAAATTCGGGTGGGATGGCGGTATGGGAGAGGGACTTTCTGCGAATGTGGCGGTCATCACAGTGTGTGTGTGTATCCTAGTTTGCGTCACGGTTGGATTATGTGTAGTTTGTGTGGGAATCGTCGAGTGGCGGTGTGGCGTTGAAGAGGCGTGCGTGAGTCGTCCGGGGGAGGGCCGCAATGCGATTGCCAGGAGTCACCACATCCGCTTTCCACGTACCCGTTCGGAGATGCGCCCAGATCGATCTGCCGCGCGCTTACTATCTTTGGGATTACCCGAACGCAGAACGTCGATCTCTCAATGCCGAGGGGCCGGCAGTCGCTGTGCTGCTGATCGTGACTATCGGGTCTTCCAGCTTGAAAATCAATCTTGACGACCAGACTGCGACATTCGCGAGAACTATTTGTGCCTGGTGCCTAAGTGTACGGTACAGAAAGTAACGAAGGAGGGGTGCCGCCATACTTGCAGTAAATCAATCGCGTTCGTTCATCACGTTTTGGCTTGTGGGTGTAAGTATAATTAGGAGAAGCGGATACATGGTTTACCTGCCAGCCAAGTTCGGCGTACCTTTTTCGTGCCTGAAGACGTCGACGACGATCCTTCCAAGCGAACAGCCTCAGCCATCTGCCCAAGTATGATCAGCCATCATTTCCTGCAGATTCTCGGTGCCTACCTGATCCAACAGCTCCGTCCCGCGATTCCTCAACCGCTCCTTTAGCACCACTGCAAACGGATCTTGCTCATTGATGTCTCCAAGACCAGCTTTGAGAAGCGCACACAAGCTCATCGTCCACGGAGAGGCCAACATATACGATCCTTGAACAACGGTGTATCAGAGTCACGCCAACGAAAAAGAAGCGATCGGAGAGCTCGCACTCGCTGGGGGTCCAGCAGCACGAAACAGACACGTCATAGCAAAGCACACAGAGGGAGCAACAGCCAATGCAACCGGTTCTTCGTCGCGGAAGTAGTGGCGGGTAAGTATGAGCAGCAAACTGTCCCGCAAGTAATCCCAGGCCTCTGACTCCAACAAAGCATCGCGTTTCCGAGGACTCAAAGATACAGCCACGCAGTTCGCAAACGCAGCTAAGCGAGATCGAGTGGGTCAGTGATGCAATCGGCCCCAGGTAACAACATACAAGCGTCCAGTAGATCCTCAGGATCCGAATCGAGAGAAGCCAGCCATAGACCAGTGTAATCCAAGTCTTTATCCTTGCCAAGCGACCCGGGAACCAGCGTCTCGAGAGCGGTCAAAGCATTCAAAATATCTCTGCCCAGAGTCTTTACACTCGGGTCCCTCGCAGCCAGTTTCTTCCCAAGCGAGGAGACAAACGAAGACATCTGTGGATGAGGCGTTCCTAATGCCCCGGCCCGCCAGAGGGCCGCCAGGAACACTAACAATCGACGGGTCCGCTCGACTGCAGGCTTGTTGTCCCCGAGAGCCTCATTCGCGGTAGATGAAACGGCTAGGAACCGGTGAGCCGAATGTTGAAATACGTAAGATCGAAGGGATACGAACACAAAGCAAGCTTCATAACGAAATTAGACCTCGCATCCTGTTTTATCAAATCCACGGTCGCTGCCAGTAGTTGGCTCCCAGCGTTTGATATAGCGTCTAGGATCAAATCGAGGACTAGTCCGTTGAGTCGCACCGAACAAGTGATTCATTCAGCACACCATACCCTCGACGTCATTAATGAAAGGATACGTCTCCACGAGGCACCTGACTATCCCCGCATGGTATGGGACAGGTGATTCAGTGCACGGTCTGAGGAGTAAGTTTCCGAGTCTAACAAGTTTCCCAAAGATCGATGTGATTTCTTCGGCGATCATCATGGATGAGTTGATATCTTCGAGGTATCGCTTCAACAACATCTAGTCGTTGCTCAGATCGATGAGGAATCGTGGAGCGAGAGGCGGAATGTACCAAGAGGATACTCGAAAACTGGGTTCTTTGCTCGCCCAGGGCGTCCTGAATTTCAAAATCCCATTCGGAAGAGTCTTCTGACGGTAAATGATGGATCCATGTTGTTGTCTGGGTCTGTCAGACCGTTAAGATCTCGCTGGGTTGAGGGTCACGCACCCAGATCAAGATCGACTCTATTCCCGCGACCCTTCCGTCATTCCATTGCGCCCAAGCCCAAAAGATGGCCTTACTTAAAGACACCAATATCCGTTGGGGCACGTCGAGCTGCGTTAATGGAAGGATACTGTAGATCTCGGATGCGGATGACGAGGGATGAAAAACGCTCTGGACGTGTTTCAGGAGGACTGCGGCCCTGTGTGGACGAAATTGTGGGTCCGTACTTGCCTCGACGGCCTAGCGTATGTGTGAGGGATGGAAGGGGCGTTGAGGCGTATAGATTGGAATACCGCCAGGAGAGATAAGACCATCGCGTGAGTCAACCTTGCCTGTGTCTTGGACAACGGATACATTTCACCTCCCGGATATTCCTGAGATTGAGGTGGCAGCCGCCGAATATATGCGTCCAGGGCTGACTGTATGATCGAGCTAGGAGGACGTGAGACCTTGGCCGAGTCGAGAAGGTATAAATGGCCCACCGCTCTTCTTCTGGCAAGTCAGCCATTCGGGATCCCGTGGCAGACAGAACGTACACCACAAAGGCGAGGCGAAGTGACATCCTACAAGCAGCGGGAGAGGCACCTTCTGAAGCGAACCAACCCACTGCTTCAAGCCAAGATACTGTACGCAAGTTTCACAAAGTGGCAAATTGATCACGAGTGGAAATTACAAACCTGGTAGCTGAGTGGCCGCTCTGAGCATATCCTCCTCCCTCTGCTTTTGAAAACTAGGAAGATGGGGAAAGACGCAATCCGGATGATCAACCAGAGCAGACGTTCGAGCGAGCACAACATCGACCCAACAGATGACCGGAGAAGACGAGCATCCGACTGGCACTTGTCGCGCCGCGACCGTCCGGAATATCGCCCGGTACTCAAACAATAATGACATAAATGATCGATTCGCTGTAGACCGTAAACCTTGAGTGCATTTACGTGTTATGGTTTGCTCCACGCACCTATCAGGGAGAGCGTTCCGAGCGCTTGATCTATTCCCATTGATAATTCTGGGGTAGATAACTCGTTCAAGAATGCGAAGATCGCGCTTGCTGCATCTTCTATCGGACCGTGAAACTTCTCATCCTAGAACCCAGAATCCAGTTAGATCACACGATGAAATGAAGACTGAGTAATCAATACCATCAGAACGTCCTGGATGGTAATCGACCTAAGTGTAGCCACAGCATCTGCGACCCTCTCCACCAACTCATGGTCCGAATGTTCTAACATCGCACGGGGAAGTTGTAACGCAAATTCAGTCGCGTCCCATTTCTTCAAATCGCTTT
>Ga0307513_10000728_pt1 | contig 47246 bp, 92 predicted proteins | sample 15_EM_MG_FD_202174 | JGI IMG/M metagenome (GOLD analysis project Ga0307513, IMG submission 202174) | Populus trichocarpa ectomycorrhiza microbial communities from riparian zone in the Pacific Northwest, United States - 15_EM | ecosystem: Host-associated > Plants > Roots > Unclassified | place...
TCGTCCCGGATCTGCACTGCTGCAGCGAGCTTCGCTTGGGCTGCCTTCAGCTGGTTCGCGACGGCGGCACGCTTGTTCGCCAGCAGCTGCATCGCCACGTTCTCGCGCTGCAGCATCCCGATGATCGCGTTCCGCTTCTGGGTCGTACCAAGCCTCGCGGCGATCGAGCTCACGTTCGCCAGGTCCGTCTTGGCCGACTTCAGCTTCGCCTGGATCGCACGGATGCTCGCGGCAACAGCCCGGTTGGAGCGTTCCGCCGCCGCCGCCTGAGCCTTGGACATGCCGTGCGTGATCGGCTTGACCCGGTCACGGGCCTTCGCCAGCGCAGCGTTCAGGGAGGCGATCGTCTTCTGGATGGCCTTCTTCGTGTCCGCCGCGTTGTAGGAGATGTCCAGGACCTTCGACATCAGCGACGCCATGACGCCCTGGACCTGCTTCGCCGACCCCTTGAGGCCGGTCGAGAATCCCTGGTTCACCCATAGACCCAGCTGCGCGAACGCCTTCGACGGCGACGAGATCCCAAGCACCTCGCGAGCCTTCGCGAGAATGCCGGACGCCAGATCCCCCGCAGCGGTGACCGCCTGACCTGCCCCGCCACGCACACCGGCCGCCAGACCGGACACGATGCCCTTGCCGGCCTTGAGCGCGTCGTTCGGGATGACGACACCACTCGCGGACGGTACGACGATCTCCGGGCCCTTCTCGCCCACCAGGTACGGCGTACCGGCGGACACCGGCCCGCCGCCTGCACGCTTCTCCGTCGGCACGTGGCCTCCGGACGCACCGGACACGGTCCGTGAGATCTTCTCGGTCACAAGCCGCGTGGTGATCGTCACGGTCTTGCTACCTAGCAGGCCGTTGATGAGAGCCTGCGCGGTGCCGATGCCCGCCTTCAGTTGGGCGATCTCAGCCTTCAGGATCGCCTTCTTGGTGGCGGTCAGCGCGGGGTTCTTCAGTTCCTTCTGCGCGGCGGCAAGCTTGGCTTCCAGGTCGGTCTTGTTCGCCAGCAGCTTGGCCGTCCGGCTCACCGGCAGACCGTTCAGCAGGCTGTGCGACTTGGCGATCCCAAGCTCGAGGTTCTTGATCTCAGCCTGGACCTTGGCCTTCTTGGTAGCGGTGAGGTTCGGGTCCTTCAGTTGCGCCTTCGCGGTCGCCAGCTTGGCCTCGAGATCGGTGATGTTCGCCTGGATCTTGGCCGTGCGGGTGACGTTCGGGATCTTGATGAGATCAGCGGCCATCGTGCGCGCCTCAGCGGCGGTGTACCCCATCTGCTGAGCGAGCTTGATGTACCCAGCGCGACCTGTCTCGGCAGCCTTTGCCGCCGCCACGTTGCCGTCGTTGGCCTTCAGCATGTTGTCGCGCTGGTTCTTTGCCGACACCGCCAGGGCGTCGAGGGCCCGCTGGTTGTCGCGGCCCTTCTGGGTGTTCTTGTCGTGCGTCTTCCCGTTCGCCTCGACGGCAGCGGTCGCGTCATCCACGGCCTGCTGGTAGTCGATCTCCGCACCAGACAGGGACAGCAGCAGATCCGACTGACGGTTCAGCGCGTCGATCGAGCGCTGCGTGGCAGCGGCCTGCCGGTCGTACGCGCCAGCCAGCAGCAACGCGGCAGCGTTCGCCTCGTGGGTCGCATGCGCCGCGTGCGCCAAAGAGGCACCCAAGTTGGTGCTCGCCTCGCCGGCAAGGAAGGCGGCAGTCTTGTTGCCCTTGAGGGCGTTCGTGTTGGTGATCGCCGCTACCGCGCTGGAGTCCAGACCCTGAGTCCACAGCTTCGCCGTCTCAGCCGCGTCCGCCGCAGACTGGTTCATCGCGTCGACGTCCTGGCTCGACTTCTTTGCCTTCAGGCCGAAAGCCTCCAGGCCCTTCTCCGCCAGCGCGAACGGGGCAAGGACGGACTTCACGGCGGCGTTCAGCGTGTTCATCGTGCGCGTGACCGCCGAGCCGCCGCCGGGGAGGATCTTGAAGGCGTCGTTCAGGTCGTTCAGGGTCGCGAGTCCGGACGAGATCGTCACGAACAGCTCGCCGGCGCCGGTGACCAGATCGGACAAGGCGTCCGGGCTCTTCGCCACCGACGCCGAGATGATCTGCAGCCCCTTCGCGAACGAGGCCATCGCCGTGTTCATCGCCGGACCCAGCGACTTCAGCACAGCCTGGAAGGCCATGTTCAGCGGCTGGATCGCGGGACCGAGCCGTTCGAACGCCCGACCGAGGTCGTCGCCGAACTGGGACATCGCCGGCGCGAGACTCTTGAATGCGTTCGCGAGGGTCGGGGTCAGGTTCGTGAAGGTCCGCCGTGCCACGTCCGCCATCTGCGACAGGGTCTTCTCGAACGGCGCCGAGATGATCTTCATGTCGGAGGCCATCGCCCACAGGGTGCGGTTCCAGTTGTTGCGGACCTGCACCGACTTCGCAGCGAACACGAGACCGAGCACACCGAGGCCGGCACCGAAGCCGGTCACGAGTGCGCCTGCCGCGACAGCGCCGACCGCTGGCATGACCGTGACCACGCCGGCTGTGATCGCCGCCACCACAGCCGGACCGAGGATCGGGGTCTTGATGACGCCGAGGAACCCGGAGCCGAACACGGTGCCGCCAGCGCGACCGGCTTCACCCATTCCACCGGAGCCGGTGAGCCACTTCTTCAGGTTCGAACTGAAACCCTTACCTGCCTTCTTGCCCTCGTTGTCGAGAGCCTGGCTGAGCACCTTCGTGGCCTTCTGCGCCTCGTTTCCGGCCACCGCGGCCTCACGGCGCGCCTTCGCCAGCGCCTTCTCACCAGCGAGCACCCTGGAGGTAGACGAGTTCGCTGAGTTGCGGGCGTTCTGCAGCTTCGTCTCAGCGGCAGCGATTTGCGAGGTCGACGACGAGCTGTCGTTGCGAACCGTGAGAAGGTCCTTCTCCGCAGTCTTGACCTGCGCGACCTTCGTCTGCGCGGCCTGGCGGGCGTCCGACAGCTTGGACTCGGCGACCTGCACCTTGTCCAGGGCATCGGTCTCCTTGTTGCGGATCGCCGTCAGGTTCGCCGAGGACTTCGCTACCTCATCGGAGATCTTGCCGGTCTTCTTCAGGGACGCGCCGGTCCGATCGGCCGCACGCGCCACCTTGTCGAAGACAGCTGACGCCCCGTCATCGCGGGCCATGATGTCGAACGCGAGACGGGAGTCAACCATCAGTCAGCCTCCGTACGTCTGCGTGCGCTGGATGAGGCTTTCGCCGCCGTCATTGGGATGCTCTTTGCTTCTCAAGCTCGTCGAGGACTTCCTCATACGTGTAGAGCGTTTCCCAGTCCTCATCGAGGAGGACTGCGTACGGGATGTGGGTCAGGAGGGAGAGTCGGATGAGGTACCGCTGGACGGAACCTCCGGGGTAGGTTCCACCGGCTCTTCGAAGTCCTCGACGTCCTCAACCCGGTTCAGCCAGGTCTCGAAGTCGATCGTCTCCTTGCCCGCCACCTGAAGCGCCGCCCACCCGAGGTGGAACGTTGCCGAGAGCGCGTTCTCCGACTTGAAGCCACTGAAGTGCTGCTCGGTCATCACCTGTGCACGTGGCAAGACCTTGACGACCTCTTCGCGGCCGTCCTGGTAGGTGACCTTGACCTTCTTCGCTGCCATTTCTTCTCCTGACCGTCCTGACCGTGGGTATGGCAGCGGCCCCGCCCGGTCAGGAAACGGGGCCGCTGGACTTGCTTCTACGCGATCTTGCGGGCGAGCTTGTCGAGCGCATTCACCAGCTCCGCACGAACCTTCGGCGCGCCGGCCAGGATCGGCCGGTTGAACCAGTCCCGCGCCTTCGGGATCGCCTGACCCACCCACGTACCCGGGTTCCCGTACACCGGGTGCCGGACCTTGCCCTCGTTCGTGAGCTTCAACTGCGTGATCCCGCGGGCCGTGATGCGGATCCCGCCCGCCCTGCGTTGATGCGACATGCCCGCAGACGCGACGATCGCGGCCAGCCCACCACGGTGCGGCAGGTTCGCCGCCGCCGAACGGGTAGCCGCCCGCTCCAGCGGAGGCGCTGCGCGTTCGAGAGCGTCGTACAGCTCAGGCTGCAGCTCACCCTCAGCCCTGCGGAGGCGCGCGGCGAGAGCGTTGAACTTCTCCTCGCCGCGAACCTCGATGCTGGGCATCAGGAAGTGGGGTAGGTCATGCCACTGTTGCCGCTGTTCTTGAAGGTGCAGGTCGTCATCGGGACGTCACCCACACTGGCGTCCAACGCCTTGTAGTCGAACATCAGAGCCGTGGCCAGCAGGTGGGCCGGGTTGGTCGCCGAGCGAGCCGCGGAGGTCGCCCGGACCTCTACGGCGACGGTGGTGTTCGAGCTGATCAGCGGCGAGATGGTGGCATGGGTCTTGCCGGCGGAGTAGTCCTGGAACAGGACGATGTCCATGCTCGCCTCACCGAGTCCCTTGAGGCTGGACTTGCTGGTCGCGCCGAACGCGGTGCCGTCCTTCTCTTCGCGGCTGTCAGTGATGGTCACCTGGTTCGCGTGATCGGACAGGGTGACGCCATTGATGATGATCAACGCGTCGGTCAGGGTGAACGGTCCGGCCATCTGTCAGTCCTCTTTCTTCTGCTGCTTGGGCGCGGCCTTGCCGCCTTGACCGCCATCGGCGGAGACTTCCTTGACGCTGGTCGCGCCGCCATCACTTCCGGCGTCGACTCGTTCGAGGTGGCCACCCGAGATGAGGGCCGCCTCGTTCTCGACGGGGTACGCGCCATCGAAGGTCTCGCCTTGGGGTGCGGCCGTGTAGTTGTCCGAGAGGACCCGGTACTTGCGCGGCACGATCTCAAGGTGGCCGCCGCTGACCTCGCTGTGCTCGTCGTAAGGAGACAGATCGAGTTCGACCACGCCGTCGCCGTACTCCGACTTCGCGATCACCGACAGTGCCCTGTATGTGTTCGTCATCAGAGTCCGTTCGGGTAGAGCTTGTACGTCACCGACGTGGTGAACGTGTGAGTGACGGTGACCACGAGGGTCGTCGGGTTCACCTGCGTCGGGCTGATCAGGAAGGCCTGCGAGGTGCCCGCGGTGACGGCGTCGCTCGGCGGCGCGGCGGCGCTCCCGGCAGGCGTGAGGCCTGCGTCCGAGATCGTCACCGTGTCGGGCGAGCCGCCCGCGTTGATGATCTCCAGGATCAGGCCACGAGGACCCATCAGGGCCTGGGCGATCGTGTCGGACGCCGCCACCGCGGCACCAGTGCTGACAGTCCCGGTGCTTGTCGGTGTAATGAGGGCTAGTGCGCCCATGGTTGCTCCTTCGATCAGATTTGGCCCTTGTAGGTGACCGTGAACACGACGCGCACTTTCGCGCCCTGCTGGGTTTGCACCGGGGAGTACCGGTAGTCCGTGACGTACGCCTGCATCACCAGGCCACCCAGTGACATGTCGGCGCGCAACGCGGCCTCCGCGGCAGCAAGGAACCCGTTGGCGCGAGCGCGGGTGGCGGTGATGTCCGAATCTCCACTGCGAGACACCACAGCGCAGGTGACTTGGCCGTCGTCGCCCTTCACCTTCGCGAACGCCATCAAGGACTGCACACCGACAGCGCCCTCGTTGTACTCATCCGGGGTGTCGCCGTTGAAGCCGACGAACAGCCGGTCGTTCACTGGGTCACTGTCAACTTGGGGGCCGTCGACAACATCCAGGTCCGTGAGCGCAGCGGTCCATACCTCGATGAGTTTCAGGATCACCGGATCTATCAGGCTCGCCATCAATAGACCATCGGCTGGGCGGATGACGGGAGGTTCAGCAGAGCGATCGCCTGGTACGGAACCAGATGCCCCGAGCCGGTCACCACGTAGCCGGGGTTGTCTCCCTGGATGCTGGGCAGGTTGCCGAGCTTGTTGCTCCACATGTGCTTCACGATGATCTTCGCCGCCGTGGTCCAGTTCGCCTTCATGACGGAACGGCCGACGGTGTAGGCGATGTCGAACGCGCCGTAGGGGAAGCATCCGCCGTACTTGAGGTAGACGTCCCCCGCCTCGGTGTCGATCGACAGGTTCACCAGCGGGACCGGGGTAGTTCCGGTCGAGACAGACGTGATCGCCGTGACCGAGAGAACTTGCGTGTGCGGAAGGATCAGCACGTTCCGGCCGCCGTTGACTCTCGATGTGTAGGTGCGGCGGACAACCGGGCCGATGTACCCCTCGACCACCTCAGTGGCCGCCTCGAGGTATTCGCGCAGTTCGTCGTCAGATGCCGTCCCTGGGATGTTCAGAAACGCTTTGGCGTCCGCCAGCGACAGGAGCGCCGGCGACACGTTGCCACGGACCACGAACACATCGCCATAGGCCGTGTTGGGGACGGTGGTGACCGCACGCCACTCGTACCGGCCCTCGAGAGTGGGGATGTACGTAACGCGGTACTGGCCGGCGAACGAGGGGGCGGGGACCACTGGGGTTGCGGTGGTTCCGTCGGGGAGAGTGACTGTCAGCACCGCCGTGCTGGCGGTGGTCGACGTCCCTGCTGCGTCCCTCACGTCCCAGGCGATCGGGACGGAATCAGCGATGTCGTACGGCATCTATCCTCCAGTCGCAGTAGGGACAGTCATGGAGCCGGCGGATGCAGACGCTGTAGCCACGGCAACCGCTGAGGCCACGGGTACGGGGCCCGTGGCCGCATGCGCAGTACCTGATGTCGGCGGCGGCGGTGGGATGTACACCCACGTCGGGCCCCAGGAGTGACCACGGCGTGCGGTCGGTAGAGCGGCACGCCTCGAGGGCATCCGGAGCGGGCAGGTCGCGCGCGGCGACGGAGCAGCCAGGAACTCGCCGCGGCGAGTCGGGCCGACCTGCGGACGTCTTGCCCGCGCGGCCTGCGGCACCCACGACGTCGGCGGAATCACCTGTTGCGGTATCGGCTGCACCCAGAAGCGTCCACGGCGCGTGAACGACACCTTGACCCGACTACGGGGCATCTGCGGGAGCGCCACGGACGGAACCGGGGCAGCACCGACCTGCGGGAATGTGTAGAACTCGCCGCGCCTCGGTGACACCAGACGCCGCGTGGACGGCCTCAGGATGTTCGGCGGGCACGGACCCGGCCCGGCCGGTACAACCGCCGCAGGGACGCCATGGAACCGTCCGCGGCGAACCACAGCGGCACGCCGGGACGACGGACGTTGCATGATCGGTGCCAGCGACCCCGGACCGGACAAGATGACCGGGGGGAGAACGGTCTGGAACTCGCCACGCCTAGCCGGGCGGGCCAGGGCACGGCGGGCGTTCAGGAACGGCGGCACCCAGACCGCAACAGCAGCGATGGATGCGGGTGGTACGGCGTAGAACTTGCCTCTACGGGTTGAGTGAAGACGGGAGTTCCGTCCGGCTGGCTCCATGACCGCCGGAATAGGCGGCAACGCCTGCACGACCGCAGTCGGTGTAACGCGGTAGAACTGTCCACGTCGCGTGGCTCGCGGGCGGGAGTTCCTGCCCGCCGGCTCCTGGAAGGACGCCACATAGGACGGCGGGGCGGGAGCCGTCTGGGTCTTGATGATCTGGTAGAAGATGCCCCGGCGCGGCCGGGGGTAACGCCATCTGCGGGACATGCGCTACCCCTTCGACGTCAGAGAACCCGGCTCACTCCTCGTGTTCGACGGTCAGCGTGTACGAGTGGCTGGCCGGCAGAGCGTTGGCGGTGTTGATGAAGGAGATGCCGTTCGCGACACCCAACCCGCATACCAGCTCCTCGAGTAGTTCGTACGGCAGGTCGACGCCGGACTGGCTGTTGAACGTCACCAGATACATCCAGTTCGTCGCCGTCCAGGTCGCCGTCGGGACAGTCGACCAAGCGGTGTCCAGGCCGGTGATGGACGCGGTCTGCAGCGAGTTCGGATCCATCGCCTTCGGCGCGAACGTGGTCGTCGCGGTCCCGCGGGCAGTCGTGCGAACCAGCGCGACAGACACCTGCTGAGAGGTCGGAACCGCAGCACCAGCGATGACACCGAGGGTGACCCGGCGCAGCTTGTACCCGGCGGTGGCGGACGCGTTGAGGTTCGCGAACAGGGCGTTCGCGGTCGCACCGGACGGCGCGGTGGCGTTGATAGCCGCAGCCGACGTAACCGTCGACAAGAATCGGGCCATGAGGTGGACTCACTTCCTAGTAGAAACCTGTGTACTGGCTGATCGTCGGCAGCGGTACCCCCGCCACCACTGCTGTCACTGGTGTGTTCATCAACGTGGTGATGGTCGCCGCGTCCAGTGCCGCGTCGTAGTAGCGGAGATCGTCGATGACTGTCTCCGCGCCGAGCCCGTCGAACAGGCTGCTGCTCGTCGACGTGGTCTTCAGTGGTCCGGTCAGCGCGGTACCGGTGCCGATCTCGGAACCGTTGATGAACAGGTGGACCTTCGCGTCAACGGTGCTGTACGAGCCGGCCACGTGATAGAAGGTTCCGGCGGTGGGCTGCGCGGTGGACACGTTCGCGCTGGTGCCACCGGAGTTACGCGCCCGCGCCTGGACATTGCCGGACAGGAATAAAATTCCGCGATCGCCTGACCCGGCGTCCTTGATCTCGGCGAACCAGCCGTCCTGACTGTTCGAGCTCCGATTCACCCAGGCCATCACCGTGAACTGCGCCGTCTGCAGACCCGTGAGCGACGGTCCGTTCGCGTCACCCGCGGTGGTGGTCTGCGAAAGCCCCTTGCTGGTGTGGCCCGAAGCGGACCGAGAGAGTGAACCGCCGAACACCGTGTTCCGGCTGTTTCCTGACGCATCGAGGATGTCGCCGCTGGCTTCGTCGAAGTTGTACGCGTACAGGAGAGTCACTGTGCCCCCAGCATCAGTAGAACCCGGTGTACTGGCTCCGCACCGGTGGAACCTTGACCGGTGCGGAACTGGCCGGTGCGAGGACGCCGAGGAACGCCTTCATGAACGACGAGACCGAGGCGGTCGCGGTGACGTTCCCGGTGGAGCCTGAAGCAACCGCGTCTCTCGTCTCCAGCGCGATCACAGGCAAGGCGACCCGCTGCGTGTAGTTCGTGGGCACGGTCCACGACGCCCCGCCGTTGAAGTTGGTCCACATCCCCACCGCGTCACCTAGCGCGGCGGCCGGGGCGGTGGAGACGTTCAAGGTGGTGCTGGCGACCGTGTTCTCAGCGGTTCCCACCGTGCCGTCGAACGGGTCGCCCGAAGTGGTGCGCCCGGACCACAGGCCGGCAGCGGCAGCGCGGAACACTGAGCCAGTCCAGCTGAACGTGTAGGTCCCGGTGTCGCCCGCGGAGAGCCGCTTCCAGAAGACGTACAGGCTTCCGCGGGTGGTGGCTGACGTCGAGAGCGCGACCTTCTGGGTGAACCCGGGTGCGATCACGTTAAACGCCGCCGTGCTCTCCTTGTAGATCCCTACGACCGCGATGTCGAGATTCGCGGCACCCGCCGGGACATTGATGACGACAGTTGCCCCGCTTGCGCCGGCCAGACTGGATGACGAACGGAACGCCACGGGGACCTCATCGTGCTAATCCCCAGGATGAACTGACTTCCATGCGTAGGCAGGCGGAGTGAGGTCCGCCTGCCTACGATCCATCAGCGGGAGATGGCGCCCTTGCCGACGTCTTCCGGCTTCACGCCCACCGGGGTGAGCTGCCAGCCGCCGTTGACGTAGTGCAGGTCGGCGGTGTGCACCGGCCCGATGGTCGGCGGCGGCGACAGTTCACCGCGGGCCAGCTTCTCCAGCGTCTCGTCCGAGAGTCCGTGCTTCTTGACGAACTCGGCGTTGAGGCTCGGGGCCTTCTCCTGTGCGCGGGCCAGCAGGTCGCCGACCTCAGCGGGTGCATCCTGCACCTTCGGGGCTTCCTTCTCGGGAGCGCTCGGCTTGATGTCTGCCATGGGACTACTCCTTCTCAGGTGAGGGTCGCGAAGACGCGGACCGCGGTCGAGGTGGACACGTCGGCACCGACACGCCAGAACGCGTACCAGGCACCCTGACCGGTCGGCCGGCGGTTCGCGCCGAGCACGATCGGGTCGTACACGACGGACATGCCGACACGGTCGACGATGTAGTACTGCCGGGCGTCCAAGTACGCGAGCACCTTGTTGCCGGTGGTGAACGTACCCAGCACCGAGGTGGACTCCATGAACGGCTTGCCGAGCATCGTCGGCACCGGCCCCGAGTCGTTCACGATCGACGTGGTCGACCCGGTGAACGACGGGATGTTCCGCAGTGCGTTGATCGTGTTCAGGTTCGCCACCCACACGTTCTGCGCACGCGGGCCGCGGAACCGAGCCGGGAGAGCGGCCTGCAGGGCGTAGACGTCCTGTGCGGCAGGACCCGCAGCAGCGGTGCCCGCACGGTTCTGTGATGTACCGGCCGGGATGATGCCCTTCGGCTGGCCGGAGCCGGTACCGATGGCGAAACCGGTCTCCTCGATCCGGTCCTTCGCGTCGGCCAGCAGCTCAGGGAGCTGCTGCGCGAAGTCCGAGTCGGACAGAACCTCGAACGAACCGAACAGGTACGCGTCGGCCTTCTGCGGGGTGATCTTCAGCTGGCCGACAGTCGGGGTCGCGTCCGCGGCCTCGACGCCTTCCGCGGTCCACTCAGCTGTGATGCCGGCCGAAGTGACGCCGTTCCAGTCGTTGGTCGTGGTGGTCTTGACGTTCGCGACCTGCCGGTACGGGTTCGCCGAACCCGCGTTGGTCAGGATGATCGTCGGGTCCAGCGTGAACGGCACCAGGTAGCCACCGTTGGCCGGGGTCAGCGACAGCGCGGCACGAGTCGAGAAGCCGCCCGGGTCCGACAGGTACGACTCGAACGCAGCCAGGTACTCCGGGGAGCCGGTGACCAGGATCTGCTCGGCGATCGCCTTGCCGAAGTTCTTGCCGCGCTTGTAGATCAGCTGAGTGACGTTCTCCGCGGCATCTCCATCGAGCGCCCAGTGGTCGTCTCGATTGGCGTAGGCCTCGACGGCACCGGCGGCGCGGGCACGGACCTCGTTGAGCGGCATCATGTGCTGCCGGATCTGGTCCAGGTCCGCGAACGGGTCCTTCGTGGTCCGGCGGGTCACCAGTTCGGGGGTGCCGTCGATCGGCTCCACACGGGCAGCATCCTGCTCGGCGCGTGCCCGGACAGCGGCGACCCGCGCCTCACGCTCGGCGAGCGGCTCGAGCTCCACGCCCAGGTCGTCGTGCTCGCTGAGGAGGGCGTCGAGTCGTACGTGGTCTTCCTCGGTGGCGTCCTCGATCTGCTCGAGGGTCTCCATGTCGGACCGGATCTGGGTCATCCGGGTCCGGATCTCTTCTGCACGCTTCACCGTGCTACTCCATTCCTCGCGTGATGCGTGCCGCGCGGATGCGGCTACGCAGGGACGGTCGAGCGGAGTGCCGAGCAAGCTCAGGCGAGTCTTCGACCACTTCGGCGGGTCCATCAGATGGAGTGCCGATGACGGGGACTTCCGGGTCCATGAGTGGAGTGGTGAGTCCCTCGAACTGTTGCAGCCAGTCCAGCCGCTGATCGGGCGGCGTCTCGAGCAGGGTACGGACGAACTGCTCCGCACGCGTGCCCAGGATGGCTGCTTCCTTGTACGCGGCGAACACGGCGGGACCGTATTCGCGCATGTCGATCTCGTGCCGGGTGATCAGCGGCAGCCTGCCCTGACCCCGGCCCTCCGGGTGTGTCCGGGTGGACTTCACGAACCGCCCGGAGAACGACTGCGCCTTGATCGCGCCGTTCTTGACCGCGTCGAGCACCTGGTCAGCCAGCGGGTTGTCCAGGTAGCGGGTAGCGGTGAACACGCCCCGCTCGTCGGAGCGGACCTCGAGCGGTACGCCGATCGGCATCGTGGCCATCGGGTTCGGTTCGCCGTCCACGGTGCGTGCGTGGTTGAACAGCACCCCGAAGTTGACGCCCTTGTGCTGGATGGTCCGATCGAACGACGTGGTTGGCAGGGTCTCGTTGTAGTGGCCGTCCTGGTCATAAATCTCGGACCGGACATTGAAGGCCGCGGCATAGGCCTCAACCACCCTGCCCGAACCGTCGGACCGGACGTGAAGGTCCTCGAGGGCATACGCCCGGTCACACGAGCGTGTCGGCAGCTGCTCGTCACTCATGCTCTTGCTCACCCGCCTACCGGAGTCGTTTTGTTGGAGCCGTTCAGGGATGTTTGAGCCAGAGCGGCAAGTTGCTGCCCCTGCACTGTCGGGATGCCTGTGTGGACCAGGAGCGTCATGTCCTGTGCGGCGATCGCCGCCACCACGGACTCAGGCTTGAACTGGGCGTCGACCAACTGGCGGATCGCCTGCGCGTCGATGAACTGGATCTCGGCGGCGTCCTTGCGGTCTTCCTGCAGGAACGAGATGTCGCGGTCGTCGTACCAGAGTTCCGCGAGCTCCGGAGGCGTCAGGATGGACTCGAGCGACCCCGCAGCGTTGCGCCACAGCGGTCGCAGGGTCCGATCGGCGACGAGTCGCGCGGCCGACTGGAAGTTGCCGGCGTTCAGCGACGAACCCGACATTCCCTCGGACAGCGCGGCGACAACCGGGTGCACACCGGATGCGGCAGCGACCCTGGTCTCGCCCGCACCCTGGGTGTTCTTGAAGTCGAGCTGCTGCAGGTCCTTGCCGACCACCGTGACGTCGGCGCCGCCACCCAGGTACAGGGTCTTGTAGGCGTTCTGCCAGCCACGGTGGGAGTCGTCCATCTTCGCGACGAACTGCTTCAGGTTCTCCGGCTTCACTTCCGGGCCCATGGTCACGACCATCTGCGGGGAAGCGCCGTTCTCGAAGAACATCAGCTTGTGCGAGGTCGCCGCAGAGTCCGCCTCGACCTCCCGAATGATCGGCGTCAGCCACGACATACCCCTGTAGGTCGCCAGCGGATCGATCGCGCCAGGAGGAGTGAACTGCGCGAACTCATCGACAAGCAGCGGCACGGGTGTGTGGCCGGAGTTGATGCCGCCGGGGTAGTACATACACCCGAGAACCTCGGCATCCATCGCGAGGTTCGAGAAATCCGGCTCATCCTGCGACCCGAGCACCAGTACGACCCAGTCGGGCCGCATCCGCATCAGCCGGTCGCGCCGCTCCATGCGGCGAGCGATGTAGGCGGACCCGCCAAGGTCGGCGTCGATCAGCATCCGGGCCAACAGGTCGCCGGTCACTCCACCGGGCCAAGGGCGCTGGAGCACCGACAATTCCGGGGAGTTGAACAGGTCACCCGGCCGGCCGTCGTTCAGCTTGCGCCACTGGAACCGGGCCTCGGAAAACAGCGAGATCCGGGTCATTTCGCAGGCGTAAACGATCGCATTCGCCTTGTACGCGCCCTGCACCAGGCCGACGAAGTCGGAGGTGATGCCTTCCTCGTTCGGGCGCCAGTTGTTCACCGGCATCGACCAGAACTGGTTCACGTCGTAGGAGTGACCGACCTCGTATCGGTTCGAGCGGGAGGACTGGATCAGGTTCGTCACCAGATCTCCTCTCGCGTCTGCACCTGCTCAGTAGGTTCAGCCACGTCGTACAGCCACACGAAAGCCGCCGCGGTCATGAGACCGAGCGCCACCAGACCCCATCCCAGGCCAATCGCCAGGTAAATCCCGACGGCGACAAGAAACGCGCCGGCGAAGTAGCCGACACGCGCGCGGATCACTCGCTTCACTCGAACACGCCCCACGGCTCCACCTCCTTGCGCATTGCAACCAAGCGAGCCAAGGCGACGGCCTCGAGCATTGACACATCTGCGCCGCGCACGTTCAACGTGCGCCGGTCGTTGACCTTCCTCCAGCGAGACCCCAGGACAGCAGAATCGAGCTCACTCATGGCGCCGTGAGCCAACATTCCGGTGTCCACAGCGTCCGCGAGGTCCGCAGAAGCCTGAACGAGGTCGTCGAACGACGTCCGCGCCACATCAACACCGGCTTCCTCGAGGTCGCCGATCAGAACACCGGCCATACCCTTCTCGCCGACAGCGACCGGCACCTTGTGCTTCAGCGCCACCTCGGCGACCCGAGCCACAAACGCGGCACGCCCATGCTCAGCCCGCCGTCGGTCAACTGGCGCAACGAACCCGTCGCCATAGGCACCCAGCGAGAACCACGAACCGGTCGCATCCGCGGCCACACCAAGTGCTTCGGGGGACGGTGGGATGCGTTGCGTAGCCAAATCGGCCCATCCGGGCAGCGCACCCCCCGCGCCCTGGGCCAGCTGCCATCTGTTCAGGTACTGGCTCTCGAAGCCGGCCACGGGGTCCGGGTCGTCGAGCTCTGGGTCCACTTCACCGCGCATCGCCTTGTCGAACTTCGACTGCATCAGCTTCAAGCGAGAGGGGGACCAGTGAGCAGATGCTGCCCGCCAGATCTCCTGATCCGCAGTATCGGCGCCATCTGGGACACCCCACAGCAACAAAAGCGCCGAATCGACCGCCAAAGCATCCGTGATGCGACCCCGCATCAGCGAGGTCGCCTTGCGGTGAGCCGTTGAAGTCAGGACGATCTGCGGACTGATCCGTTCAAGTACCGCCGGCTCCATGCCCTCCGAGACCGTCGTCGGATCGACGTCCCATCCCTCGTCCACCATCCCGAGCGTGATGTCGTAGCCGTAGACACTGTCCGTTGCCCGGGCGAGCCAGCGATGGTCTCCGTTCTCGATCGTCTCCCGTCCGAGAGCACGGACAATCCGCCAGTCCTGGGAGTCCGCCCAGCGCCACGCGCCGCGCTGGATCTCGCGGACGATGGCCAGATCCTTGCCAGTGTGGATCGCGAGTTGCGACTCATCGAACAGCGAAGGGCCTACATCCAGCCGCCACAGCGCCATCGTCCGCAACCGCACCGATTTCCCGACGCGGCGCGACGCGGACTCAATGACATCGGACCAGCACAGGGAACCGTCGTCGCGGCACTCCAACTGGCGAACAACAGCCAGTTGCTGCCACCACCGCAGCTTGATCCCGAGCTCAGCGTCGATCCACTTGACCGCGGCAGGCCCATGAGACCCCGTGGCTTCGGGGTGGACAGGCGACATCGCCAGTGGAGGGCTCGCGTCCTCCGGGACCTCCAAGAACGGCTCCAGCCATACCGGAGGGTCACTCAGGTGCGCTTCCCAGGTCAGCGCAGGACGGATCAGCCGGCCGCCGAACTCCATGCTCACTCCGTGTGTGTGTGGACGGCATGAGTGCGGTCATGGTGAGGTCAAGGTTGCGTCGCGACCCCACCCCCGGCCCCGTATGGGGGTCTCAGAGGTCCCAACGGCGCGGGGTGGTCACGCGACGCTTGTAGGTGGCTGTGTTGCCGCCCATGGGGCACTCACGGCCTACATGCTCAGGTCCGCGGTAGATCGAGCGGTCCACGTCATCATGGCCTAGGTGCCAAGGCATGCCCGGCTGGAGGAGGTGGCCGCAGCGCCAGCACGTGAACTGCTCGCCGGCGTCCATGCGGGCCTGATAGTCCGCACGTAGCTTCTGATGCTTGGCGCCCCACCCACCCCTGGTGGTGCTACCTGGTGGCTTGGGTCTCCTTGCCATGCGTCATCACCTACCTATGACGCAGTAGCTACTGGGTTGGTGCCTCGTGGTCTTGGCATACGAGCTCGACCACTGGGTCACCGTGGTCAGTGGGTACGGGACGCTCAGTGTCGGCAGGCTGAGGGCAACCGGGTTCGATGCACACTGGTTCGCTCATCGGTTCACGGCTCCATCACGGGTAGTGGCTCGGCATGGTCCAGCTCATACACGGGCTGACCCGGATCAGTCGAGCGCTTCACGTAGACCCACAGCGCCACGTTGTTCTGGATGTACAGGCGGTCATGGGCTGGCGAGGTGGTGGCTGTCTGGCCATCGAAGGGACCGCCGGTGAGCTGGGCATTCTCGGTGTACGCCAGCCCTCGGGTCTGGATGGACGTCCCTCTGAGTTCGGTCATGTTCCCACCTGGATGATGAAGGGCTGGGAGTAGGTGGCGTCCACTGGCCGGCCAACAGGGGCGTCGTCCAGTGAGCCTGTCATCGCCAGCTGAGGGTGGGCCTCGATGCAGTCGCGGCACCAAGTGTCACCGTGCCAGGCGTACAGCGTGCCGTCTTCACGGTTGCAGTACTCGCAGGCTTCGGTCACGGCTTGTCCTCGTCGCGGAGTTGGAACCTGCGGGCCCGCAGGCCGTGCTCGTCAGGGCAAGCACCAAGATGCCTGAGTCCACCGTGCGCTTCTCGAGGTTCGCCGCATCTCGCGCAGATGGCAGCCAAGCCTGGATCGGGTAGCCGTCCACCATGGGGACGTGGCTCACTCAACGCGACACACGCCCTTGGCAGGTGGCGATGGTGTACCCACCGTCCGAGGTGTTCTCGCTGACCACCACACCATCGACCATGATGCGGCAGGTCACCGAACCTAGACCCTGACCGTTCTGCACCGACAGGTACAGGACGTCACCCGAGTTGAAGGTGTAGGTGCCGGTGATCGGGAGCAGGCCGGTCTTCTGGGTCGTACCACCGGGGGCTTGGGCTGTGACCATGCCGGTCCTGCCAGAGCCGTACGCGGAGTCAGCGGAGGCTTGGTACACCACGGTGTGGGTGGTGGAGGTTGGGGTGGTGGGAGTTAAGCCGTCTGTGGCCCACAGTGCGACGCCGATGACGGAGACCGCGATCAGGGCCAGCAGCACGAAGGCGGCTACGACGAGGCGGTTGCGCTTCGCCGGCGGGCGTCCTGGATACGGCAGGAGCGGTCCGTCTGGTGTCCACTTGGTCTCGTGCTGCTGCGTCATGGTTGCCCCCTGTTGATGGGGGCTGTGACGCGTGCCCTGACCGGCCGGTTCCCTGGCTCCCCAAGGCGAGTGTGGCACCGAAGCGTGTTTAACACCAGAGTCTCGGGCTGGCGAGGTAGGGTTTAACACATGGCCAAGCGGAGAGTGATGATCGGGGTGAAGCTGTGGCCTGAGGCCATCGCCTACATCGACACGCTCGCCAAGGCTGAGAAGGTCAACCGCAGTGAGATGGTGCGGATCCTGCTCGCGGAGGCTGCAGCGGCGAGGCGTAAGCGCTAGCCGCGCCACCATCCCCGCTGCTCACGAGCGCCTGTACGGCTAGTCTCCCACGTCTCCACGAGTGGCCAGATCGCCGGCTCAGTCTTGGTGGGGCGGTGTCTGCCTCGGGACCAGCGGGGCCAACGCATCAGCGGACACGCTTGAAGGTGCCGTCTGGCTGGAGCTGCTGGACGGCCCCATTGGGCGAGATGATCTCGTCGAGCCTGGTCTCGGGCCGCAGTCCGAGGTCTCGTCTCAGCTCCGCTTGGAGCTGGTCGAGGTGAGCGTCGTGAGCCATCTCGCCACCCCCACCTTCAGACGGACGAGCCAGTGCTGTGGTCGCCTGTGGCGGCCCTGTTTCATCCACACCCCCAGTGTGGTTACAGGTAGTGATCAGACGAGGCGCAGTCGGCTGCCGCTCGGGCCACTCAGCACAGGTGCATCGTGCGTCGCTGTGCACCGCTCCCGGATGACCGGGGTGGCGGGCCTCGTCCTCTTACCCGCTCGTCAGCGGGAAGTTACATACCGAAGGCCCAGCTACTCAGGTGGTCTAGGTAGCCGGGCCTTCGGGTGATCAAGGACCGGCTCTTTCAATACGTCAGCCAGTCAAGCAGCAGAGTACACGACGGAGTGTCAATAGCGGGTGCGCATTAATCGGCGTGTTCACCCGGTCGTCAATGCGAGGGATGCCTCCCGTTCCCTGTACGCGGCGTACAGGGTTTTCCGCTCTGGCCCAGGCTCGATGATCAGATACGGCAGCATCACCTCATCGAGTGTCGTCATCTGCGCCTCGATGATCGCGAGTTGCGCCTCCAGCCACACCTTGGCCACCCGCCACGCCGTGCGCTCCGCCTGCTGCTCATCCGCGTACCGCTTCTGGATCTGCCGGTTCCGCAACTGCTTCACCAGCAGTCGGTGTACCGCATGGATGTCGATCGGCAGCGAGAACTCGCGAGGCCCGTGCGGGGTCTCCAATGTGAACTCAAGACCGACATGCTGCCCGTTCTCGAAGACCGCCGTAACCCGACTCGCACCATGCTTCGACAGCAGCGCGCTCATCTCACCAGCCGTCTTCGAGGCACCGACGGTCGTGGTGTAGTTGAGGGTGCCCATCAGGCCTTGGCCTCGGGTCCGAAGTAGTACTCAAGGGTGGCCGAGCGGGTGGCGTCACGCTTCGCTGCGAGTTCAGCGACCAGCTCGTCCGTTAGGTGGGGATTGCTGTCGGCAGTGCAGTCGTTGCCCGACAACTGGAACCACTCCGCCCACAACTCGTGGGCCGCCTTCTCGCGGTCAGTCCCAGCTACCGAGGGAGACCATGCGTACATCACGCAGACGTCCTCAGCTGCCGACAGCCGCGTCTCCAGTTCAGTGCGGGAGAGCGCTCCGTACTTGGTAGCGTTTGCCATATCGACTCCTTGTTAGTCGGTCACGCTCCGGGGCCGTTCGCGCGGTCGCCGGAGCCTCTCCTGAATTGTCTCACGATGCACGCTCCGCAGGTGCGTTCGCGGCGGCCAGTGCCACGAGGTCATCGAACAGGTACAGCCACTTGCCTTCAGCGTCCCGCTCATGGTCGGCCAGACGCTTCCGCTCGTGCCACTTGTCGATCGTCTTCTGCGCCACCGGTAGCCCGAAGCGGGACAGCAGCACCACGCCTTCCTTGGCTGTGACGAGCCGCCCGTACACCTGCGATTTCATCCACGCCACACGGCCCGCCACGTCGTACCCGACACCACACGGTCGGCACTCCACCGATGCAGCATCAGGCTTGGCGTACATGTCGCCTCCGCACTCGACACAAGGCCCCGCATAGATCCGCTCCGCTGGACGGTCCACGGCACGGCGTACGGCGTTGACGGCGTCGGTCAACTCCTCCACCGCCTCACTGCCGGCGCGATGGTGACGCAGCCACGTGACCTGGTTCAGCAGCCAGTAGGCCACGGCAGCAGGGTGGTCCTCGGGTAGGTCTTTGCCGCGCTCCTCCGCGATAAGGCGGCACCAGGTGTTCAGCAATCCTCGGAGCGCTGTGCCGAGCTCGGAGGCTTTGATGTTGAACGGGACCGCCTTCTCCCCGCCGCGGCCTTCAGGGTCGCTGTAGCGGGACTGGCGGGTCAGGACGGTGTCCAACTCGTCCCACAGCGCGGGGATGTCTCCCAGAGCCACGGAGAGCTTGTCGGCGCACCGCTGGCACGTGTAGCCGTCACCAACCGGGCGACCGCACCACTCGACCAAGCAGGGTTCGTTCATGCGTTCCCCTCGGTGAGTGCGTCGGTGTGGCAGGGGCAGGTTGGGTGCCCACAGGGCTCCTGTGGCAAGCGATTGCTAACGGCTTGGGATTCCGAACCGACCTCAGAGGACTCCGGAACCCCTGAAGTCGCGTCAGAGGCAGCCTGGGGGCCTTGTGAGGTGGCATAGCGGCCAGCTAGCGCGTCCGCATAGGCGCGGATCTGGCCCCGGGTGCCGATATCGGAGCGGCGACGCAGTTCGGCTGCGATCTCTTCAGCCGCTTCGGCTCTGCCGAGCTTCAAAGCGAGTCCACTCGCCACCCTCGTAGCTGTCTCGGTGAGTACCTTCACCTCAGAGGCGGTGTACGTGGGTTCGGCGTCAAGCGCAGGCGGGACGGTCTCCTTGCTGACCATGCCCGACGGCGGGGGCTTGAGTTCGGACGCTGGGGTGTTACCTGCGGCGTACCCGCCACGTGGCCAGTTGGTCATTCGGGGTCCCTCCTTCCGATCTCACGGCGTGCGGCGGCCTCGTCTTTGGTCTCCCAATGCCACTCAGGCAGCAGCCTCCAGTGGCACTTGTAGCCGCGCTGGTCGGCCATGATGATGAAGCAGGGCATGCACAGGATCTCGGCGTTGTCGGTCAGGCGAGGCTCGACCCGGACTACCGCGTTCCAGAACACGCTCTCCGTGAACCAGATTGGGTTGTTGCGGGTGCCGCAGTTGCTGCACGGCCCATCGCCACGGATGTGCTCAGGCAGCCTGCTCACTGCTCGTGCCTCTCGGGTCTCATGCCGAGCCTTCAACCCGGCGTCCCTGTTGGCGCGGAAGGCGTCTCGGTCACTCACAACGCCTCCCACGGGTCCACGGGACCGAATTTGGCCTCGTCGCATTCATGTCCGTCGTACTGCGGGATCTCCGCGTGGATCCAGCCGACGTCATCGACATGGCGGATGCCGTAGCCGCAATTCGCGCAGTCACCGATCCATGGGATCGATTCAGGCTTCACGTCAGCCATTGGTTGTCTCCTGTTCGGCAGGCTCGATCTGGTCCTCATGCGCGACGAACCACAGCGGCGAGAAGCTGCCAGGCTCCGTCTTCCCCGGGTTCTCGTCGAGGCTGTAGAAGTCGCCTGATTGTCCGATCCAGCCGACCTGCCGCATCGTCAGACGGAAACGGCGTCCATCGCTCCACTCGTCGATGACGGTTTGCTCGGGACCTTCGGCGTGCATCGGTCGGTTCGGACGGGTCATTTCGGTGCTCCTCGGGTTGCTCACTTGGTTGTCTCCTGTTCGGCGTAGGGGGTGGCGGGCTTGCGATCGATCGCAGATACCCAAGCGGCAGCGACAGCCAGGACATCCACGAGCTCGGCGCGCAGGTTCCCAGTCGGCCCGTCGTAGGTGAGCGCGTTGGCTACCTCGCCGATCTCCTCCACGAGGATCGACAGCCAGCGAGGAGAGCCCGGATGCTCGGCCTCGATGGAGTTGTCGCCATGCTTCTCGTGGGCCTTCAGGCGCGCATGCAGCACCTCGCGGTACAGCGCGTGGTCGTCGCGGTAACAGTGCATGTCGTCGCTCATTCGGTCTCCTCGGTGTAGGGGCCTGCGAGAGCGTGTGTGAAGTCGAGAACGCCCTGCGAGAGACGCTTGGCGGTGGCCTCGCACTGCTCCTCGCGGACCTCGATACCGACTGCGCGGCGGCCTAGGTTGCGTGCGGCCACGAGGGTCGACCCGGACCCGGCGAACGGGTCCAGCAGCGAACTCGCCTCACGGCACCCGTACTGGATCAGCCGATCCAGCAAGCCGACTGGCTTCTCGGTGGGGTGGATGCCGCCCCGCACCGATTCGAACTTCTGCACCGAGCGCGCTAGGCGTAGACCGTCGTCGACATACAGGCTCGCCTCGATTGCTCCGGTGTGGCCGCTGGACTTCCGCTTGGTGTCACCGCCGCGCTTGGCGGTCGCTGGAACTCTCGGGACGTCATGGTGGACGTTGCCCCAGTCACCCCGGTACCAGTGCAGCGCATGCTCATGCACACGCTTGAACCGGTCCGACGCGAACCCGGTCCCGTTGTTCTTCTCCCAGACCACATCCTGCGAGAGGTTCCAGTACGGGTCGAACTCGCGGAACCGGTTGAGGAACATGCGCATGGAGCCGAAGCACCACATGGCCTCGCTGTAGTCCGCCATCACGGCAGGCCAGCCATCGGGCCAGCGGTCCCAGGCGATGCTCGTCTCCTCGTACGGCGGATCAGCCACCACGAGCGCGAACGACGTGTTCAGTTGCGGCAGCACCTCACGGAAGTCACCGAGGTACAGCTGCACTAGATCGTCGGCGTAGTAAGGCTCCATTTCAAGCGTCCTCAGGGTCGGTGTAGGGGCCTGCGTAGTCAGCGGCGGTCATGCGGGCCTTCGAAACGTGCGCTCGATCTGCCGCATGTCGCGCTCCGGTAGCTCGAGCTCTGCGGGCTTCAACTCGCCGTCAGCGATCGCCTGCTGCACACCCGCCCACCAGTCCCGGTAGGCGCCTGTGTCATCCGGGTCCAGATCGGCCGGCGGAATGATGGGGCCGAACTCCGCGATCCGCTTGGCCCGGATCTTCTTCACCTCGGCGATGATTTCCGCGGGTGACACCCACGGCTGCTTGCGCGCTACCCGCGTCACGGCGTCCTTCGCGTCGACGAACCGGATGTCTTCGAGCAGCAGCCCCCAGGCGTCGGGCGTGTACTCGTCGAACTTCTGACTGGGGCAGCAGGCCGCGGTGAACCGGCACAGGGCTACGGCCTCTTGAGGTGTCACTGGACGATCTCCAATCGCTGCTGGGCGCGGTCCATTGCCCGGTCGAACAAGCCATCGGTCTTGGCTTGCTTGCCGTAGGGGTTTTTGGGTGAGTTCCCCCACTTAGCGTTGTTGCGCAGCCAGTTGTTGAAGGCGGCGTCGAAGTCCTTCCACACCGGACCTTTGGATTTGTCGTAATCCCTGAATTTCTCAACCTCGGCAACGAGGTCCAGCTCGAGCTCGGTGGCCATTGCTGCGTGCTTGTCGTTCGGGTGCCAGTCGTCAGGGACATGACGCTTGCGGCTACCCGAAGGGGAGCTGGAGCGTGGAGTTGGAGTAGGAGAAGGAGTAGGGAGTAGGGGGGTAGCCACCGGGGTGGTGGACCTCTGGCCCCTGGGGTCATCAGGGGGGTCATCAAATGGGTGGTAACCGGGGTGATCACCCAGGTGGTCAACTGGGTCTACGGACGGGTTGGTGAGCAGTTCGTCTGCGTACTTCCAGCCCTTCATTTCAGGTGACTCGGATTTGAGCCGGAGCAACTCGTGGACGACAATCCCGCGCAGCGATTTCGAGGCTATTGACCCGTACGAACGGACCATTGCCGCGGCGACCGTCGGCTGTTCCATGAACCCGTCATTACGGATGAAGGAGCGCAACAGGACTTCCTCCGTCTCCTCGTCGATTGCGACATAGAGACGCTCAGCCAGGACGTCGCCGGCCATCTGGACGGATGACGCGGGCCAGCTGGCAGCCGATGCGGCGATACGTACCGGGCGCCAGTCAGTGACGCCGCAGTAGCTGAGCCCGTTCGAGGTCAGCAGTACGAAGTAGAGATGCTGGGCCATCGGGGGAAGGCAACGGAACTCATCGTCTGCCCAGATGCTGGTCTTGACCCGGGCGTAGGTTCTCGCCATCACGCACCAGCCTTCTTGTTGAGGTACGGCTTGCATTCCTTCAGCAGCCGATCCTCGAGCGCGTACGCCTCCTCTCGGCTGGCGCACGGGTACGCGACCCACACGGCGATCGGCTTCTTGTCCCGTAGGTGCCGCTTCAGGCGTGCGGAGAAGTCGCCTGTGCTGCCGACATAGCAGGGAGTGTTCGCGGCGTCATAGAAGATGTAGACGACGCTCTGGCCTCGCCGGGGCATGGGGTTCTCGTCGCTTGGCGTGTAGCTCACCCAGTCAGGAATGGCGTCGTGCCAGTGCGGGTCATAGTTCGTCCATGAACCGTGCGGTCCGGTCGGCACGTACTTGAGGTCGGCCGCCCAGAGGTCCAATGCCGTGTCGCTCATTCGACCGTCTCCTCTTCGTCGTCTTCATCGACTGCTTCGTTGATCTCGAGTTGCCGCAGCGCCTGCATCTGCGGGTCTTCCATCTGGGGTGGGATCGTGCGGAACCAGGAGCTGGCGCCGAACCTCTCCGCTGTCAGGTCCTCGACCAGCCGCCGCCGGCCGGGGTTGGCCATGGGTGAGGAAGGGTCGGTCACGCAGACCTCCCGGAGCATGCCAACGGCTGATCCACCCAGGCATGCGCCGGGTGCTGTTCAGGTGTGGCGCAGCGCCTCAGGTGGACCGGGTCGTGGAAGCCGCCACCGAACGTGTGGTCGCCGTTGTGGTTCAGGTAGTACCGGCACTGCTGGCCGACGCTGAACACGGGGCACGGCTCGCCTGTGGACAGCGGGAGCTCGAGTTGGATCACGCGGCCACCTCCACGAGTGCGAGCAACTGGGTCCCGATGAACTCCGTGTACGCCGGTGGGATCGATTCACAGACCTCGCGAACAGTCCGCATCCACGGCGTACCCATGGCCTCTGCCGCGGCCTGCTGCCAGGCACGTGAGTGCTTCCCGCCGGTGATCGTCATGAACGGTCGGGCGGGGGTGGGCAGGTAGCCGTTGCGGGTGCACAACTGCTCGTGGTCCCAGTGCAACGGTCGCTCGATCGGAAACGAGGTCTCGAAGAGTCGGTGCCGGTACATCTTGAGCCCGAACATCGGGCCGCAGAGCATGATCGGGTCGATTAACTCGGGTCGGGCGGCCTCGACGTTCTCGATGATGTACGGCTGCCCTGTGGCGATCAGCGCGTCCCTGGCGGGGGCGATGAGATCGGGGTACTCCTTGTGGTTGTAGGCGTTCAAGGGGGTGTAGAGCTGGCATGGCGGGCTGGCGTGGCGTACGGCGGTCACGTGGGCGTTCTCGGCGATATGCTCCAGCGCGTCGGCTTGGACGAACTCGTATGGGTAGTTGGGTTGCGGGTCCTTGTCGATCCCGACGACTCGGAAGCCGGCATCGTGATAGCCCCGGCCAGCGCCGCCAGCGCAGCAGAAGTAGTCGAACATCAGCGGCGTCACCCGGTCTCCCCGAGGTAGGGGATCCGGGAGCCGTCTGGCGACAGCAACACCCAGCCGTGGAAGGTGTGCACAGGCTGCTCGGCGGGGTTGTCGATGCGGTACACGATCCAGCCGCTGAGGCGTGCAAGGGTGCGGTTGTGGTGCGCCCAGCCGTGGCAACCGGTGGTGCCGGTGCCGCACAGCCGGATCATGTTGTCCGCGTCGTCCAGACCGCCCTGGCTTCGAAGCTTCCGATGATGGAGCGACGAGGGGATGTTGACGATCGACACCCCGCAGCGTTGGCACTGGTGGCCGTCACGGCTGCGTACGAGCGCTTTGCCGTCCATCAGACCCCCTCGTGCTGGTTGGTACCGGACAGGTTGTAGGCCACGCTGACGGAGCGCAGAAGAGCCATCGCGATCATTGCCTGATCCCTCACGGTGCGGTGGTGGTCGAGCGCTCCCTCGCGGGCAGCTACCTTCAGGTCGTAGGTGCGCTGCTGGTTGGCGCACTGGTCGTCGATCCACTGCTTGCGTTCGTCGACCGTGGCTGCACCGCGAGCCACCCGCGGGCAGTCCTTCGAAAAGCCTGCCTGCCGACGTGCGGCTTCGTAGTCGTGCTTGGCGGACACCTCGTCGTCGCGTGCACGGCGCAGGAAGAGTTCGGCTCTGGTCATCTCCGAGTCGAGCCAGACCAGCCGCCGCTCTGCCGCTACAGGGGTGAGCGGGTGGCCGGGAGTGCTCTCGTAGCCGGGGTCGGTCATGAGTACTCCCGGAAGGGCGAGGGAAGCCGCGCTCCACAGCGGCAGGAGTGTCCTCCGGTGTGCTCGACGTGGATGCAGGAGTGGCCGACGTGGCCGTACAGCACACGGTCTCTCCAGGCACGCCAGCCTCCGCTGGACCACTCAGTGGAGCATCGCTGCAGAAGTCTCATGCGCTCCATCAGTGACCCGTCCTTTCTGACTCGTCCAGCGTCTCCAGGTAGCGCGGCTCGTCCAGTCGCTGCTGGAGGTTGTCTGCAGCTACCCCCTCACTGGTTGGGGGTACGACAAACCACGAGCTGGGGACGAGCTTCGGCAGGGTCCGATGCTGGCCGTACCGCAGGTCGGGGTCCTTGCTGCACTCGTGCACGGAACCGAAGACCGTGGCGTCACCTTCGCGGGAGCAGCCGCAACGCTCACTCATGAGGCTGCCCTCCGCAGTCGCGACCGTTGCACTCGGCTACAGGGGCGGGGTCGTCAGAAGGCCGCTCGTCCACTAGGTGCAGCGGCTCCAGTCCGCAGTGAGCCTCATGCGGCCACTCACCGCCGCCAGCGCAGTTGCAGTGGTCGACGACCTCGCAGACATACCCAGCGAAGACCACGCGCTCAGCCATGACGGTTCACCTCTGCCTGCTCCTCGCCGGTCACAGGACGCTCCCTTGCGGGTCGTGGTCATCGCCGAGATCCGCCGTCGCCACCTCGTCGAGGATGCGTGCCGCAAACGCTGCGCCCTCGACGTTGGTGCGTGCGAGCAGACCCAGCGCGCTGAACATGTGCCAGAAGCGCCGGGGCATGTAGGTCCTGTCGTCCAGCACGCGCGCCTTCGCTGTGTCTCTCAGGTCGTCGTAGCGCTCCTGCGAGATCGCACCGGTGGGGGCGAAGGGATCTACCAACTCGGCACTCATGAGGAGACCTCCGCTTGAATTGGCTCCCATTCACCAATGCGAGTCTCGACCTCGCGCATCATGAGCGTGCCGCCATTACTGGAGAAGAACTGCGCTTCCTGCAGTGACGCACACACCACCATCTCTTTGCGCTTGGTCGGCGCGACGAAGCCGTACTCGTAGCGAATCTGCAGGGTTCGCTTGGGTCGCGTGCTCATGCCCCCGCCTCACTCTTCAGGTGGTCGGCGTAGTCGAGCAGCCGCTGCGCCGGGGCTTCCATGAAGTGCTCACCGTTGGTCCAGTCCGTGAAGTCGACCTGTACCGCAGTCGCATCCAGCTCGCCAGGATGGTTCGCCTTCCACGCCTCAGCGACGGTGATCCGCGCCGCGACGATCGGATCCGGCGGTGGGGCGTAGGAGCGCTCGTACGTTCCCTCGTCCGGGTCCGGCTCGTCGGTCGGGATGCACAGCGCTTGCAGCAACGCGATCCGGTAGGCGACACTCATCGCCTTCGCGGTCCCCTTATCGCCGTTGTCCATCGACTCCCCGGGAACGGTCACCTCGATCTTGTCGCCGGCGGGTCCGACGAAGGTGTAGCGCACCCGCACCGTGACCTCACGCGCTGGCTTGTCGCGGCTGGTGCGGACGTCGCGGTAGGAGACGTCCAGCAGTTCGGGCAGCAGCAGCACGTGGTGCTTGCGGAGGACCGGGCCGACAGCGTTCACGACGGCATCGACGCCACGGAACGAGTAGTTCTGGTCGGTGTTGCGTCCGGTCTTGCGCACCGCGAGTACGTCGGTCATCACCGAACTGAGTGCGGCGTAGATGTTCTGTACCTCGGTCATAGTGATGTCCTTGCCGCTGCTAGTAGGTTCTCGTCGGTGCACTCGGGTGCGGCTTTGGGTGCGGCGTACACAGCCATCTGCCGTTCACGCCGTAACGGCGGGCCGGGCTTGTCCGCGTGCGGACGCAGCTTCCTGGTCATGGCGCCACCTCCGTGAACGTGAGCTCGAGGAAGCAGGCCACACCTTCGATACGGTGCACGTCGTCGGCGATGCTGTAGCTGACCTTCTTCAGGTAGCGAGACGAGTCATCGGCGAGCAGGCCGGCGGACACACAGCCGTCGATCGCGGCCTTGACCGTAGGGTGGATGTTCTCGGCGTCGCGGCGCTGCCGGTTCCCCCACTTCGCGACCACCTCAAGGGTTGCCGCTGGCATCAGTTGGACCCGCTGGTGCTTGGCCATGATCCACGCCATGTCCCTGATGGCCCGGGTGTGCCTGGCTTTGGTGGCCCAGTGAAGTCTTTGGTTGCTGGTCATCAGCACGTCTCTGCTGATCGCGAGGCCGACGGTCACGCGCTCCACTTCGCCACCCGCTTCCCTGCATCAGTGAGGTTCCAGCCGTCCTCGTCCCACTCCACGAACCCGTGACGCGCCAGCGCATGCATCGTGTTCGGATGGACCGACGGCTCTACCTCTTCCGCGAGCTGCCGTACGGCGGTCTGTGCGGGCTTGGAGAGGCGCTTCCAGATGCGCTGTGCGATCAGGACCTCGGCGAGCAACGGCACACCCTCTCGGGTTTGCATCTCGATCTTCCAGTCGCTCATCGGGTTCCTCCCCTGTCGGTTGATGTGAGACCCCGCCTTGCCCCAGATGGGACGGGGTGGGCGATGGACAGTTAGTTGCCTAGGGCATCACCAATCCCAGCCACGCACCATCGAACTCACCTCCGATCGTCAGGTCGGTTGGCCCGGATGATTGCCGTCCGGGCAGCTGTGGCGTCCGCGGTCGACTGCGGGTCCGGGTCCTCGAACGGCGCGGGCCAGATCACCTCACGCAGCGCGAGACGCAAGCAGTGGAGGCGCTCCCTCATGGCCGACACTCGCCCGCGTGGCCGTCCGACATGCGGCAGTTCTGGCGCAGCGAGCAGAAGCGGGCGACCGCGCCCAGGCGCAGCTGCTCCTTGATCTGGTAGGCGGCCATGTGGAGCGCCTGGCCGATCGGCGTTGCTCGCCCGTCGTCCCAGTGCGTGGCGGCGTGCTCCAGTTGCTCGGCGAACAGGGCCGGATCGTCCAGCCGCAAGGTGATCCTGGGCATCTACATCGCGTCCTGTTCGTGCTCGTGGCTGGTGTCGTAGCCGAGGGACTCCAACGTCTTCTCGGTCTGCTCTGCACGCAGCCGCTCGTTGTGCCGCCAGTAGGCCATGACTACGGGCACGGCCAGCAGTGAGATGACCACGAACCAGAACGCCACGGCCTGCAGGAAGGCGAGGGCTTTCATGACGCACCTCCGAGGTGGCTCCACTGGAGTCCGTTGACAATCAGCCAGATCCGCGACGGCGCGACCTCGTACTTGCGAGCCAACTCAGCCTTTGTGATCCCCCCACCGGCGAAGAGGGTTCGGATCTCGATCACCTGCGCATCGGTCAGCTTGGCTTGGTGGTTGCGCTCACCCATTTGGTGAGTACCATCCCGGAGCTTGTCGCCCATGTTCTCTGCGTGGGTTGCCCAGCGGAGGTGAAGCGGGGCTACGCAATGCGTGTTCCTGCAGGAGTGTGCCGCTTCGCAACGTTCAGGATCGGCCGGCGGACCTTCCGCGTAGAGCAGCGCTACTCGGTGCGCCATGATGGGCTTCTTGTTGATGATGAGACGCCCATAGCCACCCAGCGACTTGCTGCCAAGCCAGAGCATGCAGCCGTTAGCGTCAGGTAAGGCGACCCTGTCCCAGTACCACGCGAGCTCCCCGCGCCCGACGTACTGCTGCTGCTTCCCCGGAGTTGGTTTAGCGGCGGCCACAGCCTTGGCGTTCGCGGCCTTGCACGGGTCACACGCCTGTTCCCCGTTGGACTTGTGCCGCTTGTAGGCGGCGAGGGTGCCGCATGGCTTGACAGCCCTCATCGCTCGCTCCTCACGTAGGTGCCGACGAAACGGAACGGGGCGGGTTCGACCACTGACCGGAGGTGCCGGCGGCGGGCCTCGTACTCGGCACGGACCGCGGCGGCGTCTACCGGTTCGGTCGGGTCACCGGCGCGTACCAGCTCCTGCATTCGGGCTACGGCGGCTTCGTAGCGGCGGTCGCGGATCAGGTCTGCTACGGACAGGACGGTCATGACGCGTCCGCCTTCGCGTGGTGAGCGAGGAAGCTGGACAGGTGGCGTGCCTGCTCGCTACTGATCGCGACACTGCGTTCCTTGGTGCTGACCAAGAACTGCCCCTCGTCGCCCGTGGCAACGACGAGGTCGGCGTCGTCGGCGTCGTAGGGAGCGACAGTGTCGTCATCCCAGAGGCGCAGCGTGAAGGTTCCCTTGCTCATCAGTTAGTCCCTTGGATCGTGGTGAATGTCGTGGATGTACTTGCTGTGCAGGGGATCGGGAGGCGGTGGCTTCGGTACGTCGAACACGATTCGCGTGTCGCCACCGTGGCCGTGGATCGCTTCCACGTGGCGAATGTCCGTGTAGATGCACACCGAGGGAGTAGCGGACAGCCACACGAGCACGACCGTGTCTCCTGACGTGCTCTCCCACCCTTCAGCCACCAGCCCGACCCCCGACACATTCGAGTGGTCGATGTCGCGGTAGACCTTGAACGCGTGGCCGGTCATGCCGCGGCCTTCCTCTTGCGTGGACCGCGGGCTGCGTCCCGGCTGGCCCTGCATGTCCTGCACGAGCGACTCCCGCGCCAGATGTAGACGTTCTCTACAGTGAACGGGTTCGGCGCGTTCACTCCGGTACTCGCTTGCTTGGCCGGCCAACGGCGTCAGTGACACCGGTAGCGACCTTGGCCCGCCTACCCGTGAACCCGCAGCACTCGGTACAGGGGTACGAGCCTTGACGCTGATTGCGGGTGCAGTCCGAGCAGAACCAGATCGCAGCCGACTGGCGGGCGCTCATCGCCAACTCCCGGCCCGCCAGAGCATGTACAGCGCAGCGATGGCGGCGACAGCGATGGCGGTGTACAACAGGCCGGTCACGCGAGGATGTCCATCACGGCATCGGCGATACGGGCACGGTTGGAGTAACCCAGCCTGCGCGCATCTTCGTTGTAGGGGAGGTCTGCCAGGCGCTCGATCAGCTGAGCGTGCAGCGCTTCCCGGTCGATTGCTGGTGTGGCTCCCTCACCGGCGCGTAGGCGTCGGACCTCTGCCGCGAGGTAGGTGGCGACCGTAGGCCAGTGGCCAGCATTGCCAGAGTCGGCGGCGGACAAGGCGATCTCGACGAACCCGCGCTCCTCCTCCGTCCAGTCCTCCAGGTGGGGCGATGACGGGGCGGGGTTGCCTGCCGGAATCGAACCGGCCTCGCCCGCTGCAACGGCGGGTTCACCAGAGCCCGCCCCGTCATCGGTCAGGTGGGGCAGTGCGGCTTCCAGGGGTACGCGCACTTCGTTGCGGTAGTACTCGCGGCTCTCCGGCTTGAGGTTCTCCCATGACACCCACGGGTACCGCTCGCGATGGAGCGCCCGGGCTGCTGCCTCTACAGCTTCGCCTGAGAACGTCATGACTCCACCACCTTGTCGAGAACCAGGAACGCGGGCCGTCCGTACATCACTCGCGAAACCCAGGTGAGCGCCTCGTCGACACACTCCGGGCGGTCACAGACACGGGTAGCTGCGTGGGCCTCGTCGGACATGCCGTGCTGCTGGGAGGTCACCGTTGCGGTGCGCGGCAAGTGATCGCAGGGGTTCACCGGGTCTCACCGCCGACCGGGACGACCTTCAGACCGGCGACCGTGGTGCGGACGACACCGAGCACGCGATCCTTCAGCTTCTTGCGGCCGTCCTTGCTGTGCCGCCACCACCGCCACAGGTAGTACGCGCCGACCATCGCGATGATCGGGACCGTCTTGCCAGCGGCAACCGCAAGCACATCCGACACCACGTACAGCACGCCGATGACGGCGAGCCACACGGAGCGGAGGTGTCGGTACGCCTGCCATCCGGTCCCGCAGTCGCACTGGATCTTGCGGGGCTTCCCGAGCATCTCGAACATCGACAGCGCGAAGGCGGGCGTCCAGACGATCCACGAGACGAGCCACAGGGCGCTCACTTGGCTCGCCCCCGCCGGCGGACTGCACGGACAGTGGTGGTCATGCTGACGACCAGCAGCAGGAAGGCGTACACCTTCGGACTGCAGGAGTCCTTCGGCTTGCGGCCATGCCCGTTGCGGCCCATCAGGGCACCAACGTCAGGTGCACGGCGTACGCCAGGATGGCGATCGTGGCCGCGGGCAGCCACAACGCGGCGGCTGCCTTGCCCAGCCACTTCCACGCGGCGGTCATCAGTGCGCGCCGAACAGGAACATGCCGGCGATGAACACGGCCTCGAAGAGGACCACGAACGCGGCAGAGCCTGCGGTGATCGGCTTACGTGGCTTGCCGACGTACGCGACGGTGAGGACCGCGTTCAGAATCCACCACGCCACTACGAACCAAAGGAACCAGTTCATTTCCGGTAACCTGTCTCTTGTAGGTGGCCCGGGTTTTCTCCTAGCGGTGGAGCCCGGGCTGCTTCTTTGTGTTGTCTGCTTGGAATGCCGACCGGTCGCGCGTCGTAGGGAGCCCCGAGGGGGTGGGAGGCAGCCTCTACACGGCCGGTCGGCAGTACTAGGAGGCTTTCGCCGGCTGTTCGGAAGTTCGGAACAGGGCTGCGAGCCGTGCGCGCTGGGCGGGGGTCAGGGGCGGGGCGGCTGCGACGAGAGCGGCGATCCGCTCATCGGCGGTCACTTCGGCTTCCCCGTCTTCGTGCCACGGCCACCCTTGCTGCCGCCCTTGGGGGCCTTCGGGTTCTGCGGCTTCTGGGGTGGCGGGTTGTTCTTGCGGCCACCGAAGACCCCCATCAGGACGCCTTCCGCTCGAAGTCGTCGACGTCGAGCTCGAGCACCTTGGCGAGCGTTGCCAGGAGCGCCGGGCGTGGCACGATCTCACCGCATTCGATTCGGCTGAGAGTGCTGTAGTGCACCGACGTTCCAGCAGTCCCGCACTCGTCAGCCAGCTGCCGAAGGGTTAGGCCATGCTCGAGGCGAGACCGGAGTACGGCACTCCCCTGCGGCTTGCGCCTGCTTGTTGCGTCCTGATGCATGGTGCGAAGCTAGCACTCTGCACAACAGACCGCAACAGTGCACAACAAATCACCCCGAGTGCTTGCCATTCAGTTGCATGGTGTTGCATGCTGTTGCGTGATGACAGGACCCCCCGAGAAGGCCCCTGGACCCCGGGCCGCAGCACACCTAGAGGCCGCCATCGATGCGCGCCGGGTCGAGCTACGCATGTCATGGCGAGAAGTCAGCACAGCGGCCGGTATGTCCTACGAAGGACTGCGCGCAATACGCAAAGGCGATCGGCATCCGAATGCTGTCACCAGGGGTCGCATAGAAGATGCCCTCCACTGGACCCCCGGGTCCATAGATGCCGTGCTGGCCGGCGGACAACCCACGCCAGCGGAACCCGAGCGGCCCGACTACGACGTCGACGAGCTCAGGGAACTACGCGCTCAACTGAACGCGGTCATCGACCGCATCGAAGAGATCCAGCGGCGGCGAGGTAACCGGAGCTAGGGCCAGGCCCCGGACTCCCTCTAACTCAGCTGCTCGATCAGCAGGTCCAGCTTGTCGCGCGCTCGGACGGCGCTACGCCTTGCCTGCTCGAGAAGGTCACCCCAGTCACTTTCTTTCCCCTCTTCGTCCATCCCTCGTAACTCTCCCGTCACCGGCTCGTTGGACTGAACGGCTGGTACCGGGCTTCCACCCCGTGGTGCTCGGTACCAGTCCTACCGTTGGAACGTCACAATCTGCTACGGCGGGGATGGTCTCATTTCGGCCACGACCGATACTCGCCGGTCACGGCAAGTTCAACTATCGCCAGGTAGTGGTCAGCCGCTCGGCTGCCGCCGCGAGCTTGTCGTCAGGCGTCGACGAACGATGCAGCTTGACCTTCACCGGCGGGCCGACCTTGATCTCGGCGAACAGCGTCGTCAGCACCTCGCGCTGGCCGGCTACAGGCAGCGCCTCGAACGCGGCCCGTACATCACTCGCGTTCACCAGCTCGACCAGGACGGCGGGGACTCCAGCAATCGCCCGTCGACGGCGGGCATCCTCGATCTGCGGGACGAGGTCACGTTCGATCACGGCCAGGCTGGCAGGGCTCGTCTCGCCCGCGGTCGCGGACCTGCGGAACCCGTCCAGCCGCTGCTCCAACGTGGCCAGTTGTTCCTCTGCCCGGCTCCGTTCGGTGTCGTCCGCAACGAACAGATCCTTCGCGTCGTCACGCATGAACCGCGCCACCACCAGGCGGGTCAGGTACTCGTCGACCTCCCACTTCCCGATGCTGACACACCCGTCCTTGGTGCACCGGTACTTGGCCTTGAAGGTCTTCCGCGGGGGCACAGCCTGCATCAGGGCGCCGCACTTGGAGACCATCAGGTAGGAGGCGAGCCACTTCTTCAGCCCCGGCTTGGTGGTCATCCGGTCGGGTTCGTCGAGGACCCGGTTGGCGGCGTGCCACTCGTGCTCGGTGACAAGCCCGTCCCACACGCCGTCACGAAGCTCCTCGGCGAACAGCCGCTTGCCCATGTAGGCCGGGTTGCGGACCAGCTGCCGGATCGCCTGCCGGGTCCACTCCCCACCATCGGGGGCCTTCAGCCCGCGGGCGTTCAGATCCTTCACGAGCTCGGAGATCGGCGTCGACCTGGCGATGCGCCGGATCACTTCGGCCGCGACAGGACCAGTCACCGGGTCAGCAACCTGTACGTAGAAGTCGGCCCACAGCATCTTCACCGGACGGGTCACCACTTCGGGGTCCTTGAGTTGACGCACGTACCCGTACGGGGTTCGCCCGTGAGGGGTAGCGCCGCCCTTGCGTGCCGCGGCCTGCCGTACGCCGCGCAGTACACGGTCGGAGGTCTTGTTCGACTCGGTCGCGCCGTCGAGCAGCATGCGACCTAGCCGGTCGTAGTGGCTGGTCTTGCGAGGGTCGAACAGCTCTTCCTCGACGATGAGGTAGATCAGTACGTCGTTGTCCCGGCACAGGTTCAGCCACGTGAACCCGTCGACCGGCTCCCGGGATCCACGGGTGACCTCCCACACGATCAGTACGTCGAGCTTGTGTGCCTCGAGGTCTCCGGCCAGCCGGTGCCAGTCCGCGCGCTTCTTGGTGGCGAACCGGGACGCGCTCGAGCCGTCGTCGTACGTGCCGGCGAGTACCCAGTTGCGCTCGTCGATGACTTCTGTACCGAGCTCGACCTGGTCGTCGACGGACTTCTGCTTGCCCTTGGACTCGCGCCCATAGACCCCGGCTCTGAGAGGTGTTGCGCTAGACCGCATGGCGTGTACTATACACGGCAGTGGCGGTTAATCTTCAGATCCCCCGCCACTCCAGGTAGATCAATCGGCAGCCTCAGGTATAAGGGTAGCCGCAACAGGAGGGTCCACATGTCGAGCGGCAAGAGGCCGTACATTCCCGCAGCCGTCAGGCGCGAGGTGTTGCGCGAGGGCTCATGCGCCTACTGCGGTGAGAGCTTCTTCTCGCTGACGGTCGACCACATAGTTCCATTCAGCAGGGGCGGTGGTGACGGCCGGAAGAACCTGACCGCTGCCTGCGGCCCTTGCAACATGGAGAAGCTCGACTTCACACCTGATGAATGGAAGGCGTGGCGTCTCGAGATGGGCTATCCATGGCCTCCGAAGAGCAGGTCCGACTTCATCACGGAGACCCTCCGCAAGCATTGGCCGCAGTACCTCGCCGAGAAGGCGGCGGAGGAAGCGGCTCTATCCAATCAGCAGCAGGTAGGGGAGACATCATGACCGACTCACCGCAGGACCCGGGCCAGTACCCGCGCACCATCCGACCCGGTGACCCGATCCCGCCGGACTCGGTGATCGGCAACTCCGGGCTGTGGGAGGGAGAGTTGCGCGACGACGAGCCCGACCTGCTCGGCCCGGTGACCGCGTGGCAGTCGATCCCGGGGGCTGTGCGGGTGGCGGTGTGGCTGTGGTCGATCGCGACCATCGTTGGGTGTGTGGCCGGTGTGGTTGTCGGGTTCGCGTTCCTGGCGGCGTCCTGATGGCGCAACCACTCACCCTCACCGAGATGGCGGATGAGGCGCAGAGCTACCTCGACAAGATCGAGACCGCCGACAGCTGGTGCTTCAACTCCACCGAGCTCGCCGTGCTGGAGGACATCCTGGAGTTCGTCATCCAGCAAGCCGAGAAGCGTGAGCGGCGGCGGGACCGGAAGCGGGACGGGACGTGCACCTGTCCGACCGACCACGACGTCACTCCTCACATGCGGGATGAGACCGGCCAGCACCTGTCCGGCTGTCCCGTGAGCGGCAAGTCGTGAGGCGTCTGGCTGGAGCGGCGCTCGCCGTCCTCCTGCTGGCAGGCTGTGCCGCCGAAGCCCCAGCCACCGACATCACGGTCACCAAGTTCGTGGACGGTGACACGATCACACTCTCGACGGGGGACACGGTCCGGTTCATCGGTATCGACACCCCGGAGCGTGGGGTGTGCGGCTACAAGGAAGCGACCGCGGCCCTCAAGAAGATCGTGGACGGCAAGCCCGTGGTGCTGGCCGGCGGCGCACGCACGGACAAGGACCGCTACGGAAGGATCCTCCGCTACGTCTCCGTGGACGGTAAGGATGTGGGCCTGCAGATGATCCAGGGCGGGTGGGCCATAGCGAGGTACGACTCACGTGACGGGTACGGTCGGCACCCGCTGCAGACTGAGTACATCAGGGCGGATGCCCAGACACCTAACCATTGCGAGACGAAGGCGGCAGGCTGATGAGCGCAGCGGACGAGATCGCCCGGGCCGTCGTGGCCAAGGCTCAGCGTAAGGCGGACAACGCGATGCTCGGGGCGGTGGCTTGGAGCATCTGCCTAGGCCTGCTGAACACCCTCCTACTGGTGGCTGTCCTGCTCGTGGTGATCCTGTGAGCTGCGAGCAGGAGGACTGTCCGTTCTGGGACGGCCACGGCTGCCCGTGCGAGGTGCTCGATATCAGCGAGGAAGCCCGCGAGCAGGCCAAGCGTGATCTGGAGGCGTACTGATGGGGCAGCGCATCGTAGGTCAGAAGGACCCGGTCGGGTACTGGCTGCTGGGGTTGTTCTGGGTGCTGCTCATCGGCGCTGGCCTTGTCGGGCTACTGCTCGTGCTCACCTGGCCCCGCTAGCGCTACTGTTGTAGGTCAGCGGGTCACCGACCCCACAAACAGAAAATGCGCTCCAGCCCTTGTCGGGGACTGGAGCGCGTAGCCGAACTGACTTAGAGGAGAGTTCGACCATGACGAACGATAGCAACAGAGGCCACCGATGAGCCGCGAGGTACGGCGGGTACCGGTTGGCTGGAAGCACCCGCTGGAGTACAACCCGCACTGGGAGTTCCAGGCATCCACGCCGTACGGGCGGAACAAGCCCGTCTCGTGGCTGCACGCCCCGGACGAGCGGTTCGTTCCGCTGTACGGCGAGCAGTACACCGTGGCCCACCAGGAGTGGGAGGCCGAGAAGATCAAGTGGGAGGCCGGGGAGCACGAGAGCCTGCGCTGGTCGCTGGAATACCACTCCGCTGAGGGCTGGGTGAACCACAAGGGCGAGCGGGAAGCTCCGAAGCCGTACAAGGTGTACGCAGAGGACGGCAACACCGTCGTTCGCGAGTTCTTTCCGACCACGGTCGAGGAGATCATCGCGGTCTACCCGTACAGCGAGTACGCGGGTGAACCCACACCCGAGACCTACTTCCCGGACTGGGGCATCCCGGAGGATGAGCTCGGCTGGTGCCTGTACGAGACGGTGAGCGAGGGCACCCCATGTACCCCCGTGTTCGCCACTTCGGAGGCGCTGATCGAGCATCTGTGCATCATCGGGCAGGACTACGATCAGGTCCCGATGCGCCGGGATGCTGCCGAGACGCTGGTCCGCAACGGCCACTCGATGGGTTCGATGCTGGTCGTCGGCGGCACGCTGTACAAGTCGGACATGGACGCCGACCTGATCGACGCCTTGCCGAAGTCCGAGGGAGCCGACCAGCCGTGACCGATAGCAAGACAGTGGTGGAGGATCGCGTGAGTCCGAAGCTGAACGAAGAGAACATGCGCAAGCTGGCTGAGGCGCTAGCCGCCGTTGGTCCGTTCGCTCGCCAGCGTGGTGCTGAACTCGGCGTACAGATCGCCGCCGGTCTACGGCAGATGGTGAAGCATCGTGGCTGAGACGGTGGTGGAGGATCTGGCAGCGTGGCTGACTGCGGTCTGGGATGAGGAAGAGGAGATCGCGCTCACCGCGGCAGGCTGGGATCATTCCGGGCGCAAACGAGCGAACGGCCAGTGGGTCCGGTCGGGCATCGGCTCTGTCGAGGACGCCGAACGTCGATCGGTCATCTATAGCGACAACGATCAGGTCACTGGGTCAGTCGCGGACCATGTCGCCTACCACGATCCCGCTTCGGTGCTGGCCCGGATCGCGGCCGACCGGAAGATCCTCGCCATGCACGCCGGGAACCACGAGTGCCCCAGCGCCGAGGACAACTGTGGGTGGTGGACGCCCGGAGAGGCGAACTTCGTTGGCGAGTCTGAAGTCCTGACGCCGGGTCCATACTGTCCGACCATCCTCCTGCTGGCTTCTCCGCAAGCTGACAAGCCGGGGTTTCGTCCTGAGTGGCTGGTTGAGCGACAGGGGGTAGAGCGATGAGCGCGCGCTACGCCTCTCCGGTGCTGCACTTCTACGGCGGCGACGGCAGGGCATCGGGGTACGTCGTGACCGCTGAACCAGGAGGTCAGGAGGTGGGTGTCGTCCAGCAGTATGACGCGGGATGGACGGGCCTCACCCTGCCTGACCTGCATCACGCCGGGTTGTGGCCTACCAAGCAGGCTGCTGCTGAGGTACTGGTGAAACAGGCAGGCTACGAACTGGAGAGGTCATGAGCGGCGACAAGAAGTGGGGCGACGAGATCGGCTCGTGGTTCGACGAGTCGCCCGAAACCAAGGCCGCCTACGTGCGGGCGAAGCAGGAGCTGGACGAGGCGTGGGAAGTGGAGTGCCGCTACGGCAACTGCACTGTGTTCGTCAGTGCCGACAGCAGTGTCCGCGAAGACCTCGGCGGCTGGGGTCCAACTGGCTGCCCCTGCGAGGCCGTTGAAGAGTTGTCGGAGGGAGTGTCATGACGAAGGACGTGGAGTGGTGAGCACCCCGACGAAGGTGACGATGCCGCCCTACCCGGTAGGCAACGAGCGGGCACGTGAACGGTTCCACCACCACCTGGAGTGGACGCCGGGCTGGGTGTACACGACCACCAGCATCCGCGAGGCAGACGTTCCCCCGCACGCATCGACCGAGCAGTACCCGGGCGGCTGGGACTACAAGGCCACACGTCCGGACGGGTTCGGTCTGAACGGGGACAAGGGTGTCGGGTACGACGAGGCGTTGGCCGGCTGGACGCAGCTTCAGCGGGGTGTGCTGCGTAACCCTGCCGCTCCTGGTGGGCCGGTGCTGATCGCGTACTGGAGGCGGAAGCCGTGAGCGAGTCCAACGTGTCGCCACTCACCGCCGCACGCGTGTCAGCCATGGCCCTGGAAGTGGCCAAGCGTGCGCCTGGAGCCAGCCTCCTCCGCAATGCCATGGGCAACCTGGCAGTCATACAGAACGCCGAGATGATCGCGTGGATGGACTTCGGTGACGGCTCGGTCCACTGGGTGGAGGATCTGTGACTGAGCAGCGCACTGCCTTCGATGAGTTCGACCGCCGTGCCCACTGGTACCGGCTGGCTGTCGAGCTCGGGCAGCGGGAGGACTTCCTGGCGTTGATCGCTGCTGAGCGGCGTGACGCGGTCGAAGAGTACAAGCGGACGAAGGAGGGCTGATGAGCATCCAGGAGCCGATCGTCAGCGGTGGGAGGGTGATCGCCTTCTGCCCGCGATGCAAGAAGCCCGTGCAGCTGAACAAGCGGCTGTTCGGTGGCCTGCACTTCTGCGTCTCCGACTGCGAGATAGCGGGCAAGCACCTCGCGCTCCGTGAAGAGGTGCGGGGTTGGTGGCTGTGGAAGCGGACTTGGCGGGTCTGCGATGAGTGCGGGCGAGAGCGGAAGGTGCAGCTGTGATCAACGCCGTCGCCGCACTGGTCATCTGGGGTTTCATCCTGCTGGCCTACTGGATTGGCGGCGGTATCCGCGAGTATCTACAGACCCGTCGCTCGCGAGCGATCTACCAGAGCCACACGTGGCTGATGCAGCCTCCTCCGTCCGTGTCGGATACTCCGCCGCGATCCATCGTCTACCTGGAACCGGGCGAGCGACTGATCCCGCTGCCTGCTGGGTTGAAGCGAACGGCCACCGGTTACACGCAGGAGTGCAGCCACTGGCCACGCGACGAGGTGACCCTGTCGGACGGTACGACCGTGGCCTACATCTGCCGCCGCTGCGGTCACGACTGGGTGAACGAACAGTGGGTCCTCACCCCCTAGGTTCCCCGTTCCCGGCTGACCCCCTGAAGCCGAACGAGATGCCCCGGCCCAGTGGGGGATTCACCAGCCACTCGTAGGGAACGCGGAAAGCGCCCGCCTCCCCTTATATGGGAGGCGGGCGCGTCTCTATGTCGCAATTCTTAGGACAAAGGCCCCCGCTTCCCGAAGCTCACATCAGGCGTCGGCCGGCGGGGTGTTGGGGATCTGGAACGTGGCCACTGCGGTGAGGATCACCAGAGCGAACGCCACGTACGTCTTCGCGCTGTCCGGGATGATACCGGTGGTCGCCGACAGTGCGGTCAGGATGGAGCCGAGCAGGGCCGCGTAAGCCTTCGCGTACTTCATGGCTTCGGGTGGAGCGCGTCAGCGAGCGCCTGCAGCGCCGCGGTCTGTGCCTGCAGCGCCACGAGGTGAGCCGCACGGTAGGCGACCTCCTGCGCGTGCCAGATGCCGAGGGTTCCCTTCGGCCCGTACAGGCGGCCGTTGTAGTCCTCGTACTCGTCGACAGTCATCTCGTCCTCCAGGGGCTGGGGTGGTACGTCAGGCTTGGGTGGCGTGTTCGGCGGTCCCGCCTTGAGGAGCGCGGCGACGTCGGAGCGGAACTTCGTCATCGGGCAGTTGCCCGGATCGTTCTTGCGGGCCGTCCATTCGCGGTGGCCGATGACGCTGAGCGCCGACCAGCCGTAGTGGTGGCAGATCGCAGCAGCCCACCGCAGTGCGGCTGCGTACTGCTTCGGGGTCATCGGCTGCCCGCCGTCGTAGCGGACCTCGCAGCCGTAGTAGTGGGCGTTGCCGTCGGTGTTGTCGGGGCCCGGCTTCAACTCGTGCAGGTAGCCGGCGTAGTCCTCGGTGGTGGTGTGCGCCAACACGCCGCTTGAGCCCTGCCCTGCGTGGTTCGCACGGCCGATCGCACCCATGTGCAGGTCGCCGTCCATGTCCGCCGCAGAGTGGCACAGCGGGCCGGGGATGCCCTCTGCCGGGCGGCCGGTCTTGAACAGGAACGCGAGGTAGTCGTCGGACTGGCCCGCGTCGGATCCGGTGTGGTGGATGAAGACACCGTGGATCTCGTCGAACGCGAGCGCCGGGTTCACGAAGTCGCGGCCGCGGGTGTCCCAGCCTGGGTAGTACTTGACCGGGACCTGCCACAGCGTCATGGCCGCGATCCACTCGGACTTACTCATCGGTCGCGCCATGGTTCAGCTCCCCGTCTTCACTAGGTGGATTTCAGGTCAGTGCCTGAAGGTTGCAATCAGAGCCAGCACACAGAAGGCCACCCACACCGCGACCCGCAGCCAGTACAGGACCTCAGTCGCAGACCGCCGACGGTGGGTCCGGGATCGGGTGGTCTCGGCGTGCGTCATCGGCTGTCGCCCTCTCCTTGGTCTGATTGGTCAGAGCCGTCTGGTAGGCACGGAACAGCCGCAGCACCTCGGTCTGCTCAGCCACCGTCTGCTGCGCCGTGGGCTTGGTCAGGATCGGGCTGAGGAACAGCGCGGCCTGTGCGTCGTCGGCCATACGTTCCGCCGTGCGCTCCTGCTCCGCTGCGGAAGTGAGCGCCACGCTGCGGGCGTTGTTGACGTTGGCGTACGCCGCCACACACTTGGTGAGCTCGCGGTTCTGGTAGAACGCGACCCCGCCGACAGCCAGCGACAGCACCACCGTGACGCGGATGATGATGTCCACCGCCGATGACGCCAGGATCTTCTGCAGGCTACGCCGGACCATCTTTGCCACCCCGCTTCAAACTCGGGTTGAGCGAAAAATAGATGGCGGCGGGGAAGCCCCACACGATCGCGTCGATGTCACTGCCGCGTGCCAGCGTGACCGCCACGTACACGACCCACACAGCCAGAGCGGTCAGCATCACGGTGTTCCGTACCCAGTCATCCACCACGCCCCCAGGGAGTTCCAGGCATTGAGCCGTTTCCATTACGTCCCCTTACCAGAGTGGTCTGCTGGTTATCGGCGGGGTCTAGGCCGATGGTGTGACGTACGAAAGCCCCGGCTGTTAGGCCAGGGCTTTCGAGTAGGTTTCTAGTGTTGAGTTGTCACCATGGCTCGTCAGGTCCGAGGATCGCTTTCATCACCCAGATCATGACTGCGGCGAGCATGACCGGGCCGACGACCAGTGCGACCATCCAGCCCCACTCAGCGAAGAAGCCCGTCATCCTCGTCGCTCCTGAAGACTGGGCTTCCAGCCGACCTGAGTCCAGCGCCAGGTCACGGTGGCCGAAATGTTGTCTTCGTTGGCCGTGTCGTACGCCTCCAAGATCCAGGCTTCGACGTCGGCCACCCGAACCGTGATGATCTGGTCGCGCGGGTCGAAGTCGGTGGCGTCGCCGTCCAGCACGGTGGCCAGGATGCGGCGCGCCATGTCGGCGTAGATCTGGCTGGAGTCCAGCAGCTTCGGCCCGAGCTCCGCTGTCGCTTCGGCGATGCAGTGCTGCAGCAGGGCGTTCAGTCCAGCGTTGGTATTGTCTGCCATATCGGCCTCTCGGTGGGTCGGTCAGTCCCGGGCCGTGACAGCGGTGCCGGGACACTTACGTTCAGAGTACGCCACGACGACAGGTCAGCCATGCCAGAGCGCGGACGCCACGTACGGTGGCGGCGCTCCGAAGCAATTCGAAAACTGCGACGGCGTCGAGTGGCCGGCGCCGATCGCGAACGAACCCGCTGCAGGGTTCCATGCCGTGTAGGCCGGTATCACCCGGGACTTGATCCACGCCGTGTACTCGGCACGGCGTGTGAAGTTCAACGCGGCGTCCGAATAGTTGCCCGGGTAGTTGTTGGGCCACCACGCGCACTGCTCACCCATCCGGGAACCGTGCTGGCCCGCGGGAGTGTTCCACCACACCTTCGACACCCAGAACCGGGCATTCACCAGCGCAGCCCCGTAGACAGGGTCAGGAGCCAGGTAGTTCGGGTCGGAGACAGACAGGTGCGGCGTGCCCTTCAACCGGCGCAGAGCCACACCACAAGCCGCATGATCCGGGTGCCCGTCGGTCGGGGACATCGACCAGAACACCGTGTTGGGGTACGCGTCGAGGTACTTGCGGATCACCGCGTCCGCCTTCGCGACACCCTCCTCCGTCCACGGTGCCGTCGACGACGCGGAACCGCTGGAGCCGTACGCCGTACCCAGGTTCTCGTCATGGGTGAACACCGCTCCGGACGCGGTCAACGGAGGAACCATCGCCATAGCACCCGCTGCCGACATTCCCTCGTGCAGACGGGCCAGTCCGATCTCTTCCACGGTGGGAAGCTCGAACTGTTCCTGCACGTGGTTGTGCACGTACGGGTGCGACAGGCACGGTTGCGTACCACCCACCCCGCCGTCGAGCCGCAGACTGGTCGCAGTGACTTCGCCGCGGGTGAGGAACACGAAGTGCGTCTCGTAGTCGCAGGCCAGGTAGTGCATCGCCGGCCACATCGACAGGGTCTCGTCGTCCTCATGGGGGACGAGCACGATCAACCGCTTGGTCATGGTTCTGCCTCTCGTTGCACGGATCGTCAAAGACGCGGCCGTAAGAGCGCCGAGAAGAAGGGACTGGCGGCGGGTGATCACAGGTACGTTGTGACGATTACTGCCCCGGCCGCGCCTGCACCGCCGGTCTGTGTGGTGTTCGCGCCGAACCCGCCGCCGCCGCCGCCGCCGTATGCGGTCCCGGCGTTACCCGTCCCGGCGACACCGAGCGCCTTGGCTCCACTGCCGAATCCCGCACCGGAGCAGCCGCCGTGAGCTTCGAGGATCGCTGTCGCGGAGACGACGCGCCCATTGCCGCCCGGCTGCCCCGCGATATTCACGTCGCCGCCCGAGCCTGTTCCACCGGCGCCACCCGCAGCGATCGTGCTAGTAGGTGAGTTGGGGCAGACCACCCCACCACCACCACCCGTGGATGAGACGGTTTTGAAGGTGGAGGTACCGCCTGCGTTGCCTGTGGCACCGGACACGCCTGTACCACCCGCACCCACGGTCACGGTCTCCGTAGCGCTCAGCGCGGACGCCTGAAACAGTTCCCGCGAGTACCCGCCGCCGCCGCCGTAGCCGCCCTCGGACTGGCCGCCAGCGGCACCGCTGCAGCCTCCGCCCGCGCCCCCGCCGCCGATGACCTCGACCATCGCAGCACGCAAGCCAGCAGGCTTCGTCCAGGTTCCCGAGGACGTGAAGACCTGTACATCGGGTAGGCCAGGACTGACTATCTTGTCGCCAGCGGCGAAGGCCATCAGTAGCTCCGTCCGCTAGAAGAACGTTGTAAGAATCACTGCGCCAGTGGCACCGGCACCGCCAGCACGATCAACGGGAGAGACCTGGCCGGCGCCGAACGCGGCCCCACCCCCACCGCCGAACCCCGTTCCGTTGTTGCCGTTCCCGGCTACACCCCTCGCGTTTCCGCCGTGACCGAAGCCCCCACCCGAAGAACCCCCACGGCCTTGCAGGACAGCCAGGCCGGACAGCACCCGCCCCTGAGACCCGGACCGCCCAGCGATGTTCACGTCGCCGCCGGAGCCGGACCCGCCCGCGCCAGCCACGGCGAGGGTCGTACCTGAGGTGACGCCTGCTCCTGTACCACCACCGCCACCGGTGGACGAGACGGTTTTGAAGGTTGAGGTACCGCCTGTACCGCCGTTGAACTGACCGGCTGCAGATGCAGCACCCGCGGCCCCCACTGTCACGACTTCCTTCGCGTCGAGATCGGTTGCCTGGAAGAGTTTCCGGGAGTAGCCGCCGCCGCCGCCGTAACCTGCTTCTGCCTGCGAAGGCACCGCGGTCGTCTCATCCACACCGCCGCCGCCGCCGCCAGCGCCGATCACTTCTACGATCACGGCCCGGATGCCTGCGGGTTTGGTCCACTCCCCTGACGCGGTGAAGACCTGCACGTTGGGCAGGCCGGGTGCGTACACCAAGGCCATGAAGGTCTCCTCAGAGTGCGTAGCGGGGTGTGTCCCACAGTTCGATCGCGGTCCCGGACGTCTGCGCCTTCACCACGCCGTTGATGGAGCGGGTGAGACTGCCGAGGGTCTGAGGGGAACTGGCCCCGGTGACGCTGCCGACCCGGATCCGCTCACCGCCGACATTGACGTCGAAGGGGACCATCGTTCCGTCGGTGGTCCACAGCGTCGTCCCGGACTTGGTTGCCGACAGCGACGTCGCGGTGGAGGTGATGTTCGAGGTGAGCGTCGATCCGTCCGCGTCATACCTGGACGTGTCGTAGATCGCGACCGTGTACGGTTCCGCCGGCATGCAGTTGAACGTGATCTTGTGGACGAACGGGTCGATCGTCTCGCTGTAGCCGATGATGATCAGGCTGACAGTGTCGTAGATGAACGCCTTGCTCATCCCCGTGATGGTGAACAGGTCCCCGACGTCGGCGGCCTTGATCGCCGCCCTGAGAGTCGAGTTCATGCCCGGCGCCTGAAGGTTCACTGTCACGCTTGGCCAGCGGGCCTCGTTCAGGGTGCCGATGTTCGCCACCCAGGACGCGACGTCCAGCAGTTGGCCGTCGGTCTCCACATTGACTGTCAGTTCGGTCGCGTACCGCCCGACACCACTCGGCGGGTCGAGCGTCGACATGGGCCCCGTGTCCACGGTGTAGCGGTCCGAGCCCCCGTCGCGCCTGGTGGCGGTGACGTCGTTGCGGGTGTACTGGTCGTCGTCGACAGGCTCCAGGGGAGCGACGACCTGCCCGGCGTTGTAGGCCAGCGTGAACGCCGCGGTCTGGTTGTACATCGACGCACGGGACAGGTACAGCAGACCCGGTGCGTCGCGTTGCTCGAGCAGGATCCCCATGTCGGTTGTCTCGACGTCGCGGACCTGCTCCAGCCGGGTCTCGGTGAACTGCGGGCCCATTGTCGTCGACTCTGCCGCGGTCCCCACTGTCACCAACGGAATCGCGGCGTCGCTGCATACCCGGGTGATCCGGGCGATCGCGGTCTCGCCCGCGTAGGCGAACGCGGCGTCGGTGAACGCCTGCGCGGTGGGGATGTTAGCGGCGGTGTTGTCGGCCCACAACGCGACGTGAGCCATGTTCAGGTACGTCTGGTCGGTGAAGCGCGAGTAGTGGAACCGGAAGATCGGGCACCGGCTGACCAGCTGGGTCAGGCCCATCGAGTTGGTGAGGATCAACTGGCCGTCGATGTAGATGTAGTAGTCGATCGTCGGGCCGGCGACCTGCCGGATCTCGAAGCGGCACGTATGCAGTTCCGTGTCCTGCAACTCGGGGATCGCGGCGGTCGGGGAAGTGCCGATGATGCCGCCGTTTCCGTCGTTCCACGACACCATCGCCGTACCCGCGTCGGCGGAAGTGTTCAACCGCAGGTTCCAGATCTCGTCCAGGTTCGGCCAGATCTGAACATCCAGCACACCGAAGCCGAGCGACTGGAACACGAAGTCGAGTGCGACGTTCGTACCCACCGCGTTCGCGATCCCCTGCATGTAGGGACTGTCACCGGTGGCGTTGATCTCCAGGCCCGTACCGAGCCACGACGCGCCCATGTCAACGCCATACCGGTACACCGCCCCGCCGTACCCGGAGAACGAGCCGGTCTTGCCAGGTGCGATGTTCTGGCTATAGCCCGTCTCGCCGCCACCCGACAGCGGGTAGTAGGCCGCGAGCGTCGACTGAGCCACAACCCAGTCCTGCAACGCGTTCGACACCGTCGGCTGCCCCTGGCCGAGGCGGCGGGTGATCCCGTACGCCTCGACCTGGATGTAGTTGTCGGCGTGCGCCTCGTCCCACGTCGGCGCGAGACTCGGGATCTCCCCGACGTACCGCGTCGACACCCCGCTGTCGATCGTGCACCGCACGTGGGTATTGCGTCCGATCTTCCCGTACAGCGGCGACAGCGGGTTCCGCGGGGAGTATTTGCCGTCGCGGTTGTTGAGCGTGAACGTCATCCGCTGGGGGGACGCCTGCGACTGCTCGTCGCTGCGCCCCCGGGTGATCGTCAACGGGTCCCGCTGATACCCGTCCACGGCGGTCCACACCCCGGGTGCGGTCTCGATCTCGATCGTGTACTGGTTCGTCACCGGTTCGTCCCGAGAGCCTGCTGGACGTTGCCGCCGTTGACCTGGACGTACTTGCGGACGTCACGCATCAACTGGTCCATGTGCGCGCTCCCGTCGCTCTTGAACACGAGCTCGACCTTCAACGGCAGTTGACTTGAGCCGCCACCGCCCGGCCTACCAGGGGTGGACCGGATACCCGTCGCGGCGTTGCCGAGTCCGGCTGCGGCCTTCTGGACCCGCCCGTACTCGCCTTCGATGCCGCGAGTGAACCCCACACCGGCCATCGCCCCGTGCCACTCGAGCACCTTCGACGGGGACCGGATACCCAGGGTCTTCTTGATCTGCGCAACGATCGCCGCGGCCAGCTTCTTGGAAGCTGCGTCCAGCGCCTTGGTCTTGGCCAGCAGGCCGTTGACGAGACCTTGCGCCGCGTCGACGCCAGCCTGGTACATGTTCTTCGCTGCCGTGTTCCCCAGCCCTGCGGAGGCGTTGGCGATCTGCCTCTGCAGGTCGTTCGCCGAAGCGACGGCACCCTTACCGCCCTGCAGCAGAGCAGCCGCAGTAGCACCGCCCGCATCGACACCGGCCTCGGCGATCTGCTTGTACAGGTCACCGCGGAGTCCGAGGTTCTTCAGGCTCGCGAGCTGGTTGGCGAATTGCTTTGTCTTCGCCAGCGTCTGCTGCATGTGGGCGAGGATGTCCTGCGCCACGAGCGTCCGGCCCTCGTCGCCGGTGATGTTCGTGATCGCGTTGAACGACAGGGCGGCGTCGGTGATCGACTTCTTGAACTCGTCCCGGATCTGCACTGCTGCAGCGAGCTTCGCTTGGGCTGCCTTCAGCTGGTTCGCGACGGCGGCACGCTTGTTCGCCAGCAGCTGCATCGCCACGTTCTCGCGCTGCAGCATCCCGATGATCA